>Ga0081455_10000037_pt1 | contig 136059 bp, 135 predicted proteins | sample TabmetS3T2R1_FD_70207 | JGI IMG/M metagenome (GOLD analysis project Ga0081455, IMG submission 70207) | Tabebuia heterophylla rhizosphere microbial communities from the University of Puerto Rico - S3T2R1 | ecosystem: Host-associated > Plants > Roots > Rhizosphere ...
CGCGGCGCGGCTGTGCCGGGCGAACAGCACGATCGTCGCGACGATCGACAGGCCGAGCAGGACGACCTCGGCGAACGCGACGCCGAACAGCCCGGCCCCGAAGAACAGCGGCGTCCAGGCCATGTTCAGCACGAGCTGCACGGCGTAGGCCACATGCGCCCCGACGAGCCCCGAGCGCCGCCAGACCAGCCAGCCGGACACGGCGACCGTCAGGTAGAGCACGGTCCACACAGGACCGAAGAGCCAGGAGGGCGGCGCCCAGGAGGGCTGGGCGTAGCCGGCGTACTGCTCGCTCGCGGAGACCGAGGCGAGCGAGCCGACGACGGCGACGACGGCCACCGCCGCCACGAAGCCGAGCAGGACGAGCGGAGGGCGGGCGCGGGTGAACGGAGCGGACATGCCGAACAGTCTCGATGGTCGAGAGAATATCCGCGCGCCGAGTCAGTCCGCGGCGGCGATCCGGGCGTCGATCTGCGCGGCGAGCTCGGTGTCCTTCACGGTCAGCCCGCCCGCGGAGTGCGTGGAGAGCCGGAAGGTGACCGTCCGCCAGCGGATGTCGATGTCGGGATGGTGGTCGCGCTCCTCGGCGTCCTCCGCGACGCGGTCCACGACCGCGATCGCGCTGGGGAAGCTCCGGAGCCGCGCGGTGCGGACGATCGCGTCCCCCTCCCGCGCCCAGCCGTCGAGGTCCTCCAGGGCGGCGGCGACGGCGTCGTCGTCGAGCAGATCGGGCATGCGGGCCATCGTGGCCTACGCGTCGCGGCCCTGCATCCGCCAGACGGTCACCCCCAGGCCGATCGCGAGGTAGCAGCTCCAGATCACCCACGCCGGCGGCGCGTGGTCGGTGGCGGCCACGCTGCCCGCGGCCACCAGCAGCCGCATCCGGTCGCCCTGCACGGCCACCGGGGAGTCCGGCGCGAGGTGGCGCAGTCCCGCCCGGCCCGCCTCGGCCGGGACGTCCAGGACGTCGAAGCGCTCGCCCACCCGCAGCCGTACCGGAGAACCGGGGACTTCCGCGTGCGCGGGCACTGTCGCCCAGCCCAGTTCGTTCTCGTACCACCGGCGGACCTGATCGCTCGCATCGAGCGGCCGTCGGGGGACCGGGACCGAGGTGAGGGTGCCAACCATGCCAAGTGCAACCGCCCGGAGGGCTTGCGAGTTACGCTGGGTGTTCTCGCGTATGCGCAGAGTGCTGGAAGAGGGGGCGTGCGGGGGTGCGGAGCGGCGCAAGGTTGTTCGCCCATAGCGGAGGGAACGGGTGCGCGCGGCATGGACTGTCAGTGCCGGCGGGTAAGACATCCCTAGTGGGAGGGGGCGACACGCAGGGCAGGGCGTCTCACGTTCGCCATCGGCGTACTGATGGTGAGGGTAACCACCTGGCCTGCGGGAACATCGTCTCGCACCATCGGGTTGGAGCAGATGTCGGCGTTCGGGGTCAGGAGGCAGTGTTGGTTCTCGCACCGGTGTCGGCAGTTGGAATGAGCGGTCCCCGCTTGCGGGACTAAGCTGCGGAAGGACAGGGAGGGGAAGTTCCCCCCACTGCCTGACCGCTCTGAGGAGCGATTAACGATGTTCGAGAGGTTCACCGACCGCGCGCGGCGGGTTGTCGTCCTGGCTCAGGAAGAAGCCCGGATGCTCAACCACAACTACATCGGCACCGAGCACATCCTCCTGGGCCTGATCCACGAGGGTGAGGGTGTCGCCGCCAAGGCCCTTGAGAGCCTCGGGATTTCGCTCGAGGCGGTCCGCCAGCAGGTGGAGGAGATCATCGGCCAGGGCCAGCAGGCCCCGTCCGGGCACATCCCCTTCACCCCCCGTGCCAAGAAGGTCCTGGAGCTGTCGCTCCGCGAGGCCCTTCAGCTGGGCCACAACTACATCGGCACGGAGCACATCCTGCTCGGCCTGATCCGTGAGGGCGAGGGCGTCGCCGCCCAGGTCCTGGTCAAGCTGGGCGCAGATCTCAACCGGGTGCGGCAGCAGGTCATCCAGCTGCTCTCCGGTTACCAGGGCAAGGAGACCGCCGCTGCCGGCGGGCCTGCCGAGGGCACCCCCTCGACGTCCCTGGTCCTCGACCAGTTCGGCCGGAACCTCACCCAGGCCGCTCGTGAGTCCAAGCTCGACCCGGTCATCGGGCGCGAGAAGGAGATCGAGCGGGTCATGCAGGTGCTGTCCCGCCGCACCAAGAACAACCCGGTGCTGATCGGCGAGCCAGGCGTCGGCAAGACCGCCGTCGTCGAAGGCCTGGCCCAGAACATCGTCAAGGGCGAGGTGCCCGAGACGCTGAAGGACAAGCAGCTCTACACGCTGGACCTGGGCTCCCTGGTCGCCGGCTCGCGGTACCGCGGTGACTTCGAAGAGCGCCTGAAGAAGGTGCTCAAGGAGATCAAGACCCGCGGCGACATCATCCTGTTCATCGACGAGCTGCACACGCTCGTCGGCGCGGGTGCCGCCGAGGGCGCGATCGACGCCGCGTCGATCCTCAAGCCGATGCTGGCCCGTGGCGAGCTTCAGACCATCGGCGCGACCACGCTCGAGGAGTACCGCAAGTACATCGAGAAGGACGCCGCGCTGGAGCGCCGCTTCCAGCCGATCCAGGTCGGCGAGCCCTCGCTCGAGCACACCATCGAGATCCTCAAGGGCCTGCGGGACCGCTACGAGGCGCACCACCGCGTGTCGATCACCGACTCCGCGCTGGTCGCCGCGGCCACCCTGGCCGACCGGTACATCAACGACCGGTTCCTGCCGGACAAGGCGATCGACCTGATCGACGAGGCCGGTGCCCGCATGCGCATCCGTCGCATGACGGCGCCGCCGGACCTGCGCGAGTTCGACGAGAAGATCGCCAAGGTGCGCCGCGACAAGGAGTCCGCGATCGACGCGCAGGACTTCGAGCGCGCCGCCCGGCTACGCGACGAGGAGAAGAACCTCCTCGCGCAGAAGTCCGAGCGGGAGAAGCAGTGGAAGGACGGTGACCTGGACGTCGTCGCCGAGGTCGACGACGAGCAGATCGCCGAGGTCCTCGCCAACTGGACCGGCATCCCGGTGTTCAAGCTCACCGAGGAGGAGACCACGCGTCTGCTCCGCATGGAGGACGAGCTGCACAAGCGGATCATCGGCCAGGAGGACGCCGTCAAGGCAGTCTCCCAGGCGATCCGCCGCACCCGGGCCGGCCTGAAGGACCCGAAGCGCCCGTCCGGTTCGTTCATCTTCGCCGGCCCGTCCGGTGTCGGTAAGACCGAGCTGTCCAAGGCGCTGGCGGCGTTCCTGTTCGGCGAGGACGACGCGCTCATCCAGATCGACATGGGCGAGTTCCACGACCGCTACACCGCCTCGCGGCTGTTCGGTGCCCCTCCGGGCTACGTCGGCTACGAGGAGGGTGGCCAGCTGACCGAGAAGGTCCGCCGGAAGCCGTTCTCCGTGGTCCTGTTCGACGAGATCGAGAAGGCCCACCAGGAGATCTACAACACCCTCCTGCAGGTGCTGGAGGACGGCCGGCTCACCGACGGTCAGGGCCGCACGGTCGACTTCAAGAACACGGTGCTGATCTTCACCTCGAACCTGGGCACGTCGGACATTTCCAAGACCGTCAGCCTGGGCTTCTCTTCCGGAAACGACGCGGGTGGTCGCTACGAGAAGATGAAGCAAAAGGTCAACGAGGAGATGAAGAAGCACTTCCGGCCCGAGTTCCTCAACCGGATCGACGACATCATCGTCTTCCACCAGCTCACCCAGGAGCAGATCATCGAGATGGTCGACCTCATGGCGACGCGGGTGGAGACCCAGCTGAAGGCCAAGGACATGGCTCTCGAGCTGACCGACAAGGCGAAGGCGCTGCTGGCCAAGCGCGGCTTCGACCCGGTGCTCGGTGCCCGTCCGCTGCGCCGGACCATCCAGCGGGAGATCGAGGACCAGCTGTCCGAGAAGATCCTGTTCGGCGAGGTCGAGCCGGGTCAGATCGTGATCGTCGACGTCGAGGGCTGGAGCGGCGACCCGGAGGACCGCGACGACGAGGCCCGCTTCGTCTTCCGCGGCGAGCCGAAGCCGGCGAGCGTTCCGGACGCCCCGCCGGTGACCATCGGCGCCGGCACCCACGAGGACGACGCCGAGGGCGAGCGCTGATTTCCTAGCAGCCCGAGCGAGTGCCCCCAGGACTTTCCTGGGGGCACTCGCATGTCCGGGGACTCCAGCGGCGCGAAATGATCGCCGCGGGACCTCCAGCCGGAACCTGATCTGGGACAGTGGTACCCGTGCGGGTGGCACTGCTCGGCCCGGTCCGGGCCCAGGCGGACGACGGCACGCCGATCGACATCGGCGGTGCCCGCCTGCGCATGCTCCTGGCCCGGCTCGCGCTCGATCGCGGTCGCGCGGTCGGAGCCGAGGCGCTGATCGACGGCCTGTGGGGCGCGCAGCCACCCGCGGACGCCGCGAACGCGCTGCAGTCACTGGTCTCACGGCTACGGCGGGCGCTGGGCGGCGCGGGCACGGTCACCTCCACCGCCGGCGGCTACGTCCTGGACGCTCACCGGTTCGCGGAACTGGCCGCGCGCGGGCGCCGGGAACTCAAGGGCGGCCGGCCCGGTGAGGCGGCCACGGTCCTCGGTGAGGCGCTGGCGTTGTGGCGCGGTGACGCGCTGGCCGATGTGCGCGACGCGCCGTTCGCCCAGGCGCCCGTCGCCCGGCTGGACGACCTGCGGATCGCGGCGCTGGAAGACCGGTTCGACGCCGAACTGGCGCTGGGGCGCCATGCCGAGGTGCTTGCGGATCTCGACGCCGCCGGGGACGCGCATCCGCTGCGGGAACGGCTCGCGGCGCTGCGGATGCGGGGGCTCGCGGCGAGCGGTCGCCAGGCCGATGCCCTCGCCGTGTTCGAGCGGATCCGCACCACACTGGCCGAGGAGCTGGGCGTCGACCCGTCCGCCGAGCTGCGCAAGGCGCACCTGGCGGTCCTGCGCGGGGAAGTGGCGCCCCCGCGGGCCGAATCCGTCCTACCGGTGCGGCTGACCAGCTTCGTCGGCCGGGAACGGGAGCTCGACCGGGTCGCCGAGACGTTGTCCTCGTCGCGGCTCGTCACGCTCGTCGGACCCGGTGGCGCGGGCAAGACCCGTCTGGCGACCGAATCCGCGGAACGCGACCCGGCCTGCGGCCGCGGACGCGCCTGGTTCGTCGCGCTCGCCGGGGTGCGCGACGCCGGCGACGTGCCAGGCGCGATCCTGGGTGCGCTGGGGTCACTGGACTTCCGGATGACCGGCGCGCCGAGAGCGCCGGTGGATGCCATGGCCCAGATCGTGGCGCTGCTCGACGGCGGCGACGCGTTGCTGGTGCTGGACAACTGCGAGCACGTTGTCGACACCGCGGCCGATGTGGCGTTCCAGCTGCTCTCCCGCGTGCCCGGGCTGCGGATCCTCGCCACCAGCCGGGAACCGCTCGCGATCACCGGTGAGGCGCTGTGCCAGGTCGGCCCGCTCGATGTCGCCGAGGCGGTGCGGTTGTTCACCGAGCGAGCGGTGGCCGTTCGGCCTGGCTTCGTGCTCGACGAGTCCACATCGGACGCGGTCACGGAGATCTGCGAGCGCCTGGACGGGATGCCGCTCGCACTGGAGCTGGCCGCGGCGCGGCTGCGGTCGATGACCGCGGAGCAGATCGCGCGGCGGCTGGACGACCGCTTCCGCCTGCTGAACTCGGGCAGTCGCACCGCGATGCCGCGGCAGCGCACGCTGCGGGCGGTCGTCGAGTGGAGCTGGGACCTGCTGGAGAAGCCGGAACGGATTCTCGCCCGCCGGTTGTCGGTGCTCGCCGACGGTGCGACGGTGGCCTCGGCCGAAGCCGTCGGCGCCGACGAGTTGCTGCCTGTCGAGGACGTGCTGTACGTGCTCGGCTCGCTGGTCGAGAAGTCCATTGTGGATGCGGTGTCGGTGGGTGGGGAGCCGCGCTACCGGATGCTGGAGACGATCCGGGCCTACGGTGCTGAGCGGCTCGACGAGTCGGGCGAACGGGATGCGCTGGCGCAGCGCTTCACCGGGTACTTTGTCGCCCTGACCGAGGAGAACGAGCCGAAGCTGCGGGCGCACGAGCAGATCCGCGCGATCGATACCTTCGGTGCCGAGCACGACAACATCATGGCGGCGGTGCGCCGCGCGCTCGACGACCGGGACGCGCAAACGGCTGCGCGGCTGATCCTCGCGACCATGTGGTACTGGGTGATCCGGGGGTTCAACGCCGAGCCGGCGCCCGTGCTCGAGGAGGTGCTGCGGCTCGACGGAGACCTCCCCGGCGATGCCCGCGCATGTCTCGCCATCATGCACACGGTGATGACGAGCGGGTCGCTGGTGCGCCGGGCCGATCTGCCCGAGCTGGTCGAGGACTGCGTGTGCACCGGCGCGATGGAGCGGTACCCGATGCTGGTGCTGGCCGTGGCCATGAGCTGTTTGCTTGGCGGTCACCGGGATCTCGCCGACCGGGAGCTGAAGCGCGTGTTACGGGGCTCCGACCCGTGGATGACCGCGTGCGCGAGCTGGGTCGAGGGGTTCATGGCCGACCAGGACGGCGACCTGGAGCGCAGCGAGCGGGCCCGGGATCGGGGGCTGGCGGGTTTCCGTGCGTGCGGGGACCGGTGGGGCATCGCGATGACGCTGTCGATGCGGGCGGAGATGCACTCCGTGCGCGGCGAGCACGCGGCAGCGATCGCCGGGTTCGAGGAGGGCCTGCGGATGGCCCGCGAGCTGGGCTCGGCCGACGACATGGTGCAGCAGCTGAGCCGGCTGGCCGAGGAACGCTTGCGTGGCGGGGATCCCGACGCGGCCTGGCGGGATCTCGCGGAGGCCGAGCGGCTGCTGGGGGACAAGATCGACCGCCGGGCGATGGTCGCGCTCAGGAAGTTCGACCTGGCCCGGCGGTGCGGGAATCTCGAGGTGGCGCGCGCGGAGCACGCGTGGCTGGCGGCGAACGCGCCGCGGATCCCGTTCCCGGTCGATATGGCCGGGGAACTGGTCGCGGTCGTCGAGGCGTCGCTGTTCATCGCCGAGGGGCGGCCCGGCGAGGCGTGGCCGTTGCTGCCGGGCCCGCTGCGTTCCTCGAGCGAGCGCAACGACGTGCCGGACACGTCGAAAGCGGTCGGCGTGGTCGCCCGGCTGTTCCACGCGGAGGGCGATTCCGCCTCAGCCGCCTGGGCGCTCGGACTGACCGCCGCGATCCGCGGCGTGTTCGATTCCGGCGATCCCGAACTGCGCGCGATGATCGCCGCACTGCAGGCAGAACTCGGCGCGGAAGCGTACGACGAGGCTTACCGGCGGGGTGCGAGCCTCGCCAGTGCCGCGGCCATCGAAGCGGTCAAGTCCGCGGTCGACAAGCGACTCCGCTGAACGCACGTGACGGGCCTCCGCCGACCCCCAGGCCGACGGAGACCCGTCTCGCGCGATCAGGCCACCCGGCGGCGGTAGGCACGCATCGCCAGCGGGAAGAACACCGCCACGATTCCGGCCATCCACGCCAGGGCGCCCAGCAGCGGCCCCGCGACCGGGCCGCCGTTCAGCAGTCCGCGCATCGTCTCGGTGAGCAGGCTGACCGGGCTGACGTCGGCCCACGCGCGCAGCCAGCCGGGCATCGTCGCGGACGGGACGAACACGTTGCTGCCGAAGGTGATCGGCATGATGAACGCGACCATCACGCCCTGCACCGCCCCAGGGGTGCGCATCAGCATCCCGACGAACACCGCGATCCAGCAGAAGCACAAGCCGGCCAGCAGCATCAGCGCGACGGCGACCAGCAGCGATCCCGGATCGGCGTGCAGGCGGTAACCCATGATCGTGCCGGCGACCAGCAGCACCGCCATGGCCACCCCGTACCGCACGACGTCCGACAACACCGCACCGATCAGCGGCGCGGACCGCGCGATCGGCATGCTGCGGAACCGGTCGAACACGCCCTTCGTGACGTCGGTGTTGAGCACGGTCCCGGCGGCCATGCTCGCGAACACGGTGTTCTGCACCATCAGGCCGGGCACCAGATCCTGCAGGTAGGCGCTGGTGCTGCCGGCGATCGCGCCACCGAAGAGGTAGCCGAACATCAGCAGGAACAGGATCGGCTGCAGCGTCACGTCGGCCAGCTGCTCCGGGTTCTTGCGGATCTTCAGCACACCCCGCCAGGCGAGCGTGAACCCGTCCTGCAGAGCCTTGCCCGGACTGATGCGCCGGGGGAGATCGAGCACGGTGGCGGTCACACCAGGCTCCCTTCGGGTTCGGTTTCATCTGCCGGTTTCCCGGTCAGCGCCAGGAAGACTTCGTCCAGACTGGGCAGGCGCAGCGCCAGCTCGTCGGCCGTGATGCCGGCTTCGTCCAGTTTGCGGACCAAAGTGGACATCAGGACGGGATCGCCCACGGGCGCGGTGAGCAGCCCGGCGTCGGCGTCCCGCGCCGGTTCCGTCCCGGTCAGTTCAGTGAGGATCCGCGCGACCGCGTCGAAATCGCCGCGGGCGGTGGGCCGCACCTGCACGGTCTGGCCGCCGATGCGGCGCTTGAGCTCGTCCGGGCGGCCCTCGGCGACCACGCGCCCGTGGTCGATCACCGTGATCGTGTCGGCGAGCTGGTCCGCCTCGTCCAGGTACTGCGTGGTCAGCAGGACGGTCGCGCCGTCGTCGACCAGCCGCCGCACGACCTGCCACACCTCGTTGCGGGCGTGCGGGTCCAGCCCGGTGGTCGGTTCGTCGAGGTACAGCAGCTTCGGACGGCCGACCAGGCTCGCGGCCAGGTCGAGCCGGCGTCGCATGCCGCCCGAGTACGTCCGCGCGGCGCGCCCGGCGGCGTCGGTGAGCTCGAACTGCTCCAGCAGTTCGGCCGCGCGAGCCCTCGCGTCCGCCCGGCGCAGGCCGAGCAGGCGGCCCAGCAGCACCAGGTTCTCTGTACCGGACAGGTCCTCGTCCACCGACGCGTACTGGCCGGTCAGCCCGATCAGGCCGCGCACGCGCACCGCGTCACGCACGACGTCGTGGCCACCGACGGTCGCGTGGCCGGCGTCCGGCCGGAGCAGGGTGGCCAGGACGCGCACCGTGGTGGTCTTGCCGGCGCCGTTCGGGCCGAGCACGCCGACCACCTTGCCGCTCGGCACCTCCAGGTCGACCCCGTTCAGAGCGGTGGTCGACCCGAACCGTTTCACCAGGCCCTCCGCCTGGATCGCCAAGGTCATGAAATCCTCCTCGTGTGTCGGAACCGACTCTTCCGGGGGAAGCTGACAGCGCACGCACAGACGGCTGTCAGCCGCTGTCAAGGCGTGGCGGGAAGACTGTGCGCATGGTGTTCTTCGCAGTCCTGGCCGCCGTGTTCGCGCTGTTCGCGGCGATGCGATTGTTCGGTGTCGACGGTGGGCGGCTGACCGCGTCGCTGATCGCGCTGACCCCGTACTGGACCGTGTGCGGGCTGGTGCTGGCGGTGCTCACGCTCGCGTTCCGGCACTGGTGGATCGGCGGCATCGTGCTGGTGCTCGCCGTGGTGGTCGGCGGCGTGGTGGTGCCGCGCGCGTTCTCGTCGGCGCAGCCGCGGGTGCACGGCCGGACGCTGCACGTGATGTCGTCGAACATGTACTACGGCGAGGGTGATCCGCAGACGGTCGTGCGGCTGGTGCGGGAGAACCAGGTCGACGTGCTGAACCTGCTGGAGCTGACGCCGGGTGCGGTGTCGGCACTCGAGGCGGCGGGGCTGTTCGAGCTGTTGCCGTACCGGGTGCTGGATCCCGCGCGGCGCGGTGCCGGGTCAGGCCTGCTGTCGCGCTACCCGCTCGCCGAACTGTCCCTGGCCGGCCCGTCGACGTTCGCGCAGCCGAGCGCGCGCCTGGACCTCGGTGGTGGCGTGTCCGTGGAGGTGGTCGCGGTGCACCCGATGGCGCCGGTCGCCGACGCGACGGCGTGGAAGTCGGAGGTCGCGGGCCTCCCGCGACCCGACCCGAACGGCCCGGTGCGCGTTCTGGCGGGCGACTTCAACGCGACGCTCGATCACGCCACGTTGCGGGAGCTGATCGCCGGTGGTTACACGGACGCGGGCAGCGCGGCGGGCGACGGGTTCGCCGCCACGTGGCCGTCGAAGCTGCTGCCGCCGCCGGTCACGATCGACCACGTCCTGGTGGACCGGCGCGCCGCGGTGACCGGGTACCGCGTGTTCCCGATGCCGGACTCCGACCACAAGGCCGTATTCGCGACGATCACGCTCCCATGAGCGGCGCCCGGCATCGCACATTGTCGAAAAGGTGCCACGTCGCGGGGCTGGGGATGCGGCACATTGTCGAAAATGTGCGACCGCGGGAGAAGCGGCGCGTACCGGATCCGGCCGTTCGGGGGGCGTGACGGCCGGATCCGGTATGCCGGACGACTGGCGGAGGCACGGTGGCGCCCGTGTGACCGCAGTCGTGTGGTTAGAGGGGCGCAACGCCCCGATGGGACGCGCGGATTCGCGGGACCACCCGATCGAGTGGCCTCGCTACCCGAGTAACTGGGTCAGCGCGGGCAGTGCCGCATTGGGCAGTGAAACGCCGCGGTTGTGCCGGACCTCCGGCTCGCGCGGGTTGATGCGGATCAACGCACCCGTCGCCGCGGAGGCCAGTTCGGCGTAGCGCCGCACGGTCGGCACCGCTCGCCCGGCTCCCACCTCGACGACGACCGCGTCCCGGTTCGCGCGCCGCCACTCGTTGAGCGCGCGCATCTGGGCGTCGGTGCGGTGGGGCAGCCAGTCGAAGTCGCCGAACATGAGGATGTTCGGCCGGGCCAGGCCGCCGCAGTTCGGGCACGACGGCAGCGGCGGACGGGCCCGCATGGTGGATTCGTCGATCACCGGTGCGAGGTCGTCCGCGGGCCAGATGTCCGCGCCGCACGGGATGGTGCACTGCAGGTGGTGGATGGACCCGTGCGCCTCGGCGACCAGTCCGAACCCGGCTCGCTGGAACTGTCCGTCCACATTGGAGGTGAACACCGCGGTGTCACCGGGCAGGCGCGACCCGTGCCGCAGCAGCAGCCCGAATCCGGCGTGCGGTTCGGTGCGGCGGTACAGGTCGAGCCGGTGGCCGTAGAAACCCCAGGCCAGTTCAGGGTCCTCGGCGAAATGGCGGGGGTCGGCGATCTCGGCGAAGGTGAGGCCGAGTCGCGCGTACGGCGGGTACGCGCGCCAGAAGCCGTCGTTGCCGCGGAAGTCCGGGAGCCCGGAGTCGACGCCCATGCCGGCGCCCGCGCACACGAGGAGCGCGGAGGCGCCGGCGAGCAGGTCGGCGGCCTCGCTCAGGCCGTCGTCGGTCATCGGTCAGTCGAGCGGGACGACCTCGAACTCCAGCAGGTTCGCCCCGCTGGCCACCGGCTTCGCGCGCTGGCCGGCGTGCGCCTCCTTGGCCGCGCCACCGGCCCACGCCTGGTAGGCCTCCTCGGACTCCCACTTCGTGTAGACGAAGTAGCGGTTCTCACCGGCGACCGGGCGAAGCAGCTCGAAGCCCAGGAACCCGGGCTGTCCGTCCACCGAGTGGGCCCGGTTCGCGAAACGCTTCTCCAGTTCGGGACCCGCGCCCTCGGGGACCTCGATCGCATTGATCTTCACGACTGCCATGACGTCAGCCTACCCAGCGAACCCGGGGATCGAGCCGGAGTCGGTATGGTGGAGAGTAATGGGGATCACAGGGGAAGATCGTTCGCTGGCCCGGGGTCTCGCGGGGGACCTTCGGAAGCTGGTTCAGGCGGCCGCGTTCGTCGTCGACGAGGACAGCCCGGCCGAAGAGCTGATCGGCCGGATCACCGGGCACCTTGGCGTCGGGTTCCGGCAGATCGTGCTGGTCGCGCAGGAGTTCCCGCCGTGGGAGCACGCGAACGTGCACCGCGCTGTCGAGGGGTTCCTCGCCGAACGCGGCGCCGAGTCGGACTGGTTCGGCGTCACCGGCGCGAACCGCACCAACGAGGAACTGACCGGGATGCTGTCGTCCGCGCGGCGGCACGGCACGTTCGAGCTCGGCGCGGTCGACATGACGACCGTCGCGATCGGACCGGAGACGGCGGCGGAGGTCATCCAGTTCGGGCTGGTCGCCACCACGGCTCCGGACGGCAGCCCGGTGATCGTCGCGCTGCGCGGGCCGATCGCGCAGCACGGGCCGACCGCGGTGTCCCGGGTCGAGGTGCTCGCCGCCGACCGGGCGACGGCCGGGCTGGTCCGTGACCGGATCGACCACCTGACCCGCGCGCACGACGTGCTGCGCGGGCAGGTCCTGGCGTTCGGCAGTAGCGAGTACCGGGGCAACGAGCTGCTGACGTTCTTGCCGCGGCCCACCCTCGCCGCCGAGCAGGTGGTGCTGCCCGAGGGCGTGCTGCCGGCGATCGAGAACCACATCGTCGGCATCGCCGAACACGCGGACCGGTTGCGCGCCGCGGGCCAGCACCTGAAGCGGGGACTGTTGCTGCACGGTCCGCCGGGCACTGGCAAGACGCATACGGTGCGGTACCTGATGAGCCGGCTGTCGGACAGCACGGTGATCGTCCTGACCGGCGCGGCGATGCGGTTCATCAGCAAGGCCGCCGAGCTGGCCCGGCGGTTGCAGCCGTCGATCCTGGTGGTCGAGGATGTGGACCTGGTCGCCGAGGACCGCACCATGCCCGGCGGTGGTGGGTCGCTGCTGTTCAGCCTGCTGGACGCGATGGACGGGATCGGCGCGGACGCCGACGTGACGTTCGTGTTGACCACCAACCGGCCGGAGGCGCTGGAGGCCGCGCTTCGGGACCGGCCCGGCCGGGTCGATCTGGCGGTGGAGATTCCGCGGCCGGACGCGGAGGGACGGCGCAAGCTGTTCGAACTGTACGCGCGCGGGGTGGACCTGAAGGCGGACCTCGAGCCGGTGATCGCCGAGACCGAGGGCGTGACGGCGTCGTTCGTCAAGGAACTGCTGCGCCGCGCGGTGCTGCACGAGATGCGCAACGGCGCGGACGGGGAGCGCGTCCGGGTGGGCGACAAGGCGCTCGGGACGGCGCTGACGGACATGTGGGATTCGCGCAACTCGCTGACCCGGTCGCTGCTCGGCAGCTGATTGAATGAGGCGCGTGAGCGTCGTGGATTTCGGTGGCGACGGCCGGCCGATCGTGTTGCTGCACGGGCTGATGGGGCGCGCGCGGACGTGGTGGCGGGTGGCGCAGTGGCTGCGCCGGTACGGGCACGTCATCGGCCTCGACGCGCGTGGGCACGGGCGGGGGCCGCGGGGCGGGCCGTGGACGACGGAGCAGTTCGTGGCCGACGCGGCGGCCGTGGTGCGGCGTCTGGGGGAGCCGGCTGTGCTGATCGGGCACTCGATGGGGGGCCTGCACGCCTGGGCGCTGGCGGCGACGCACCCTGAACTGGTGCACGCGGTGGTCGTCGAGGACATGGCGCCGGATCAGCGCGGCAAGACCGTGGACGCGTGGCGCGGCTACTTCGAATCCTGGCCGGTCCCGTTCCAGGCGCTCGCGCAGGTCCGAGAGTTCTTCGGCGACACCGGCGAGTATTTCGCGGAATGCATGGAGGAACGCGAAGACGGTTACCATCTAATCGCTTCGCTGGCGGACCTGTACGAAATCGCCGCCGAATGGGGGCGGCGCGAATACTGGTCGCTGGTGGAAGCCGTGAAGTGCCCGATGCTCGTCATCGAAGCCGAACACACGCTGATGCCCGCCGGACAGCAAGCAGAAATGGCCCGACGCGCACCAGAGGGCCGGCACCTGGTGATCCCCGGAGCAGCACACGTAGTGCACGACTCCGAACCAGACATCTACCGGGGAGCAGTGGAAGCCTTCCTCGCCGGAACCCTCGGCCGGTAGCCCTACGGGTGTTCTCCCGGGAGGGCGAACCGGCCATCGGCCGTCTGTTCCACCAGGCCGTCCACCAGGAGCGAGTCCAGGCAGCGGTCGCGCTGACCGGCGTCCGGCCAGACCACGTCCAGGCTCGCCTTGCCGACCGGCTCCGCCGTGCCCCGCAGTACGTCCAGCAGCAGGCCGCGCACGTGCCGGTCCGTCCCCGCGTACTTCTGCGTCGCCTTCGCCGGGCCGTCGTAGGCGGGGCGTCCGGCCAACTGCCAGGCGCAACCGTCGTACACCGGGCAGTCCGCGCACCGCGGTGCACGCGCCGTGCAGATCATCGCGCCCAGTTCCATCAGCGCCGCCGAGAAGCGCGCCGCCCGGGCCTCGTGCTGGGGGAGCATCACCTCGACGTCCGCCATGTCCCGGGTGTTCGACGGGGGACCCGCGTCGCCCGCACCGTGCACCGCCCGAGCCACCACCCGCCGCACGTTCGTGTCCACCACGGGCGCCCGCTTGCCGTACGCGAACGCCGCCACCGCCCGCGCCGTGTACGCCCCGATACCCGGCAAACTCAACAGTGTGTCCACATCGGACGGAACGACGTCGTCGTGCTCGGCGGCGATGGCCGTCGCCGCCTCGTGCAGACGCAGCGCGCGCCGCGGGTAGCCGAGCTTGCCCCACGCCCGCAGCACATCGCCCTGGCTCGCCGCCGCCAGCGCGGACGGCACCGGCCACCGGGCGAGCCATTCGTGCCAGATCGGCTCCACCCGCGCGACCGGTGTCTGCTGCAGCATGATCTCGCTGACCAGCACGCCCCACGCCGTGCACTCCGGGCGTCGCCACGGCAGGTCACGAGCGCACGAGTCGAACCAGTCGATCAGCAGTTCGGAATCGATGGGCACGCGCCCAGGTTAGTTGTCCAGAATCTCGGTGACCTTGCCGGTGTAGACGTCGTAGACGAATCCGCGAACCTTGTCCGTGTGCGGCAGGTACCGGCTGGTCCGCGCGCGCCGCATCGACCGCCGCACGCTGTCCTCGACGTCCCGGAACGCCTCGACCGCCCAGGTCGGCCGCACGCCACCGGCCTCCTCGAGCTCGTCCTTGAACCCGTCCTCGGTGACCGTCGCCAGACCGCAGCCCGTGTGCTGCATGATCAGCACCTCTTCGGTGCCCAGCTTGCGCTGCGACAGCGACAGCGACCGGATCACGTCGTCGGTGACCACGCCGCCCGCGTTGCGCAGGATGTGCGCGTCGCCCTGGATCAGGCCGAAGATCTCGAAGACCCGGATACGGGCGTCCATGCAGGTCAGGATCGCGATCTTCATCGAGGGGCTGGCCGTGGAACGGTCGCCCAGCACGGGGTCGGTCAGTTCGGTGTTGCGCTGCAGCAGGGTGTCGATCGCAGTCACGTTGGGCCTCCCGGGTTCGTCCGGATTCATTTCACCGGGTGAACGAGTGGCTCGCAATGAGCGAGATCACGGCCCGAACCAGTGCTGCTCCATCGTGCGCGGCGGCGCGGACGTCGTGCCGATCCGCAACTGCGTGGTGAGCGTGATGATCCGGGGCTTCACGTGGTCGCCTGCGGACAGCAGCAACTTGCCGGCCGCCCGGCCCTTCTCCAGAACCGGCTGGTGCACCGTGGTCAGACCGGCGCGCTCGGCCTCGGCGATGCCGTCGAAACCGGTCACCGTCAGGTCCGCCGGTACCCGCAGGCCGCGCCGGCTCGCCTCGGCCAGCGCACCTAGCGCGAGGATGTCCGAGGTGCAGATCAGCGCGGTCACCTGGGGATGGGCGTCGAGGAGCTGACGGGCCGCCGCGGCGCCGTCGTCCACGTTGTGCTCGAACCGCTCGACGACCGGCACCGTCGCCCAGTCGACGCCGACCCGGCCGAACGCCTTGGCCAGGGCCTCCAGCCGGGCGCGCTGCACGTGGAAATGGGCGCTCTGCTGCCGGTCGAGGTAGGCGAAGCCGTCGTTGCGGTCACGCGCGAGCCGCATGCACAGCACGCCGATCTGGCGATGCCCGAGCCCGATGACGTGCTCGGCGAGTTCGGTGACCGCGGTGGTGTCGTCGGGGCCGACCCGGTCGACGCCCTCGATGCGCGGCTGGTCGATGATCACCGTCGGCACCGGGCGCGCCAGCACGGCGCCCAGGTGCGGGTCGTCGTCCGGCACCGAATAGACGACGAACCCGTCGACACCGGCCCGGTGCACCGCGGCCACGTCGTCGCGTCCCGGGCTGGCCGGCACCAGGTGCAGACCGACGGACGCATCCTCGCAGGCCAGGGCGAGACCTTCGAGCACCCCGATCGCGGCCGGGTCGCGGAAGGCGTAGGACAGGTTCTCGGTGAGCAACAGGCCGACGGCGCCCGCCTTGCGGGTGCGCAGCGACCGGGCCACCGGGTCCGGGCCGGGGTATCCGAGGCGGCGGGCCGTTTCCAGCACGCGCTTGCGCAGTTCGGGTGACAGCTGGTCCGGGCGGTTGTAGGCATTGGACACGGTGGTCCGAGACACGCCGAGCTCCGCGGCGAGCGACGCCAACGTCGCCTGTCGCCTCATGCGCATAGGACGCCCCATGGGGGAACCGTAACGGTTCAGAACGGCGTCGTGAAGTCGAACGCCGTCCGTGCGGCGTGCGCCACTGCGCAACGCGCTGTTCAGACGTGGGTAACCGAGCCGGTGCCGCCGTCACCCGTTGGGGTAAGGTGAACTCGAAAACCGTTTCCAATAGCGCCGACGACGCTTCCCACCTCGTACTTCAGGAGTGCTCGCGATGAGTTTCCCCCGCCTGCTCGGTCTCGCGTCCGCCGCGACGGCCCTCGCCCTCGGCCTCGGCCTCACCGCCTGTGGCGGGGGTAACACCGCGGGCGACACCAGTGGCAAGATCAACGTCGTCGCGTCGACCAACGTCTGGGGCAGCGTGCTGGCCGCGGTCGGAGGCGACCAGGTGGCGGTCACCTCGATCATCGACGACCCGAGCGCCGACCCGCACTCCTACGAAACCACCCCCGAGGACGCGATCGCCGCACAGCGCGCGCAGCTGACCCTGGCCAACGGCGGGGGCTACGACGACTTCTTCGCCAAGCTCGCCGACCAGGCCGCGAACGCGCGGAAGCTCACCGCGTTCGACATCGGGGCGACGGGCGACGAGAACGAGCACGTCTGGTACAGCTTCCCGACCGTCGCCAAGGTCGCCAACCAGGTCGCCGCGCAGCTCGGCCAGATCAAGCCGGAGGCCGCGCAGACCTTCACCACCAACGCCGCGAACTTCACGGCCCAGCTCGCCCAGCTGACACAGAAGGCCGAGCAGATCGGCACCACCCACCCGGACACGCGGGTCCTGGTCACCGAGCCCGTCGCGCACTACCTGATCCAGGCCGCCAAGGTCACCGACGCCACCCCGGCGGAGTTCTCCGAGGCCGTCGAGGAGGAGACCGACGTGCCGCCGGCGGCGCTGGCCGAGTTCAACTCCCTGCTCACCGGCAAGCAGGTGAAGGCACTGGTCAACAACGAGCAGACGGCCACCCCGGTCACCGAGCAGGTGGTCGGCGAGGCGAACCGGGTCGGGGTTCCCGTGGTCGGCGTGACCGAGACGCTGCCCGCCGGGACGACGGACTACATTGCCTGGATGACCGGCGAAGTCGACGACCTGGCGAAGGCACTGAGCTCTTGAGTCCCGCGGTGGAGATCTCCGGCGCGACCCTCGCGTTCGGGTCGCGCACGCTCTGGTCCGGTCTGGATCTCTCGGTCGAGCCCGGTGAGTTCGTCGCTGTGCTGGGGCCGAACGGGTCGGGCAAGACCAGCCTGCTGAAGGTACTGCTCGGTCTGCAGCGTCTCTCGCGAGGCAGCGTTCGCATCAACAGCGACCGCCCGGTCGGGTACGTGCCGCAGCAGCGGGCGATGGCCGAGGCGCTGACGCTGCGGGGGGTCGACCTGGTCGGGCTGGGGCTTGACGGGCACCGCTGGGGCACCGGGTTGCGCGGGCTGGCCGAGCGCCGGCGGCGGGTGTCCGCGGCCGTCACGGCGGTCGGCGCGCAGTCGTACGCGAAACAGCCGGTGGGCAGGCTCTCCGGCGGTGAGCAGCAGCGGCTGCGGGTCGCGCAGGCCCTGGTCGGCGAGCCGGACGTGCTGCTGTGCGACGAGCCGCTGCTGTCGCTGGACCTCGCGCACCAGCGTGCGGTGAGCGAGCTGATCGACGCCCGGCGGCGCCGGGCCGGCACCGCGGTGCTGTTCGTGACGCACGAGATCAACCCGATCCTGCCGTATGTGGACCGGGTGGTGTACCTGGTCGACGGCCGGTTCCGGATCGGGCGGCCGGAGGTCGTGATGACCTCGGAGACGCTGTCCGAGCTGTACCGGGCTCGCGTGGAGGTGGTGCGCGTCGGCGGCCAGATCCACGTCGCGGGCGCCCGAAGCGCGGTCTGCGAGGACGAACCGCACCACGTGGACGAGCGCGTCTCGTGAACCCCTCCCGCGGCACTTTGTCGAGAATGTGCGATCTCTCCGCCCCCCGCGAGGCGGCACATTGTCGAGAATGTGCGACGGGCGTGAACACTGAAAGTCACCGCTGAACATGAACAAGCTCTTCGACTTCGGTCTGACGGCGCAGCTGCTCGGGCTGCCGTTCGTGCAGACCGCCCTGCTCGCCGCGGCCGTGCTCGGTCTCGTCGCGGGGGCGCTCGGCCCGCTGATCGTGACCCGGCGGATGTCCTTCGCCGTGCACGGCACCGCTGAACTCGCCTTCACGGGTGCGGCCGGGGCGCTGCTGCTCGGCGTCGGCGTCGAGTTCGGGGCGCTCGCCGGCGCGGTGATCGCCGCGCTGCTGCTCGGGCTGCTCGGCGGGCGGGAGTCCGATCGCGACTCGGTGATCGGCGCGATCCTGTCCTTCGGCCTCGGTCTCGGCGTGCTGTTCCTGTGGTTCTACCCGGGCCGCGCGGCCAACAAGTTCGGCATCCTCGTCGGCCAGATCGTCTCGATCGAGACGACCAACCTGATCGTGCTGGTCATCGCCGCCATTGCGGTGCTGCTGATCCTCGCGGCCATCTACCGGCCGCTGTTGTTCGCGAGCGTCGACCCGCATGTCGCGGCCGCGCGCGGGGTCCCGGCGCGCATGCTGTCCGTGGTGTTCGCCGTGCTGGTCGGGGTCGCCACCGCGCTCGGCGTGCAGATCGTCGGCGCGCTGCTGGTGGTCGCGATGATGGTGACCCCGGCCGCCGCGGCCGCGCGGCTGACCGCGAACCCGTGGAAGGCAACCGTGCTGGCGGTCGTGTTCGCCGAGACGGCGGCGCTCGGCGGCATCATCCTGTCGCTCGCGCCGGGCGCGCCGGTGAGCGCGTTCGTCACCGCCATCGCGTTCGCGATCTACCTCGTGTGCCGCCTGATCGCCTACCTGCGCGACCGCGCGGCCCGGGTCACCGAACCGGATGCTGCTGCAGTTGCTCCTGCAGCGCCGTGAGGAAGTCGTCGGTCAGGAACGGCAGCTGACCGCTGGAGATGCTGCGCTCCACGGTCTCCAGCACGATCACGTCGGAGTTGGTGAACATCCCGATCGCCTGGTCCTGGCTCGTCCGCGGGGTGAAGTAGGCGAGCATCGTCAGGTTCGCGAACCCGGCCGCGAGGTAGCGCGAGGACGCCTTCGTGAACGAGTCGCCGTAGAAGAGGGTCTTCTGGTTCACCGTCGAGGACATCGGTGCGGCGAAGCGATAGGACGGCGTCTCGATGTCGGCGATCGTCTGCCCGGCGCGGTCGACGATGCCGTCCGGGCGCAGGTCGTAGAGCACGTTCGTCTTGTCGGCCTTCCGGCCCAGGAGCGGCGGCAGGTCCGCGGCCACGGTGTAGGTGCCGATCTGCTTGCTCTGCCAGGTCGTGGTGATCCCCGGCTGCACCGCCTCGGCCACCGCGCGGGTCATCACGAGCGAGCCCTCGTCCGTCCAGTGCGTGTCGTTGGGCGGGTAGACCGGGCGCCCCACCCGCTGCGCCTCGGCGGTGAGCGCGGGCCGCAGGTCCATCGCACCGGCCGCGTCGACCTGCTGCCACGTGGGCGCTTCGGCGGCCCGGTGGCAGTCCCGGCCGGGGTAGCTGGACGGCAGGTTCTCCGGGACCATTGTGGACTTGTCCGGCGCGACGACCCACACGAACTTGCGGCCGGACGCCTCGATCATCGTGCGCAGCCGGTTCATCCGGTCCAGAGTTTCGGAGAGCATGTGGATCGGGGCGCACTTGGCCTCGGCGTCGTAGCCGAAGTACAGCCAGCCCTGCCGGCCCTCGATCACCTGCCGGTAGCCGGCCTGGTCGAGCGGACCGGAGGTGGACGGCTGGTCGTTCTCGCCGGGCGTCTGCGCCGGCGGGGGGCTGCCCGGCAGCGGCCCGGTGCCGGGGGTGTCGCCCTGGTCCCGCGGCGGGGTCTCCCCGAAGAACGTGCGGCTGATCCAGTCGGTCGCATCGACCGCCGCGCCGCGGAAGGTCAGCTGATCGGTGGCCCAGCCCGGCAGGCCGGTGAAGAACGCCCAGCCGTCGCCGATCCCGGGGAACCCGGCGAGGTGCCGGTTCTCGATCTCGCCCGGCCGCGCGCCGAACATCCACAGCAGCGCCGGGGTCGTGAAGAACACGACCGCGCTGATCAACGCGATGAGCTGCCTGCCGCCGTGCCGGGGCCGGTGCAGGGAGTGCTCGCGGGGAAGCCACGCCTCGTGCACCGCGGGGAGCTGCTCGAGTTCGTGCGCCACGCGCCACACGTTACTAATCCGGCCGAAAGTAGGCGGACACGGTCCGCGGCCCGACCTGCTCGTAGAAACCCGTTTCCGCCGTGGCTGCCGTCGGATTAGTAACGAACGGCACAGTAACCGTTCACCTAGTGGAGCATCAGCAGAACCTGCAACTCACCGACGACGAACCCGATCACCCCGCCCACCGCGATCAGTTTCCACTCCTCCTGACGGAACGCCGGGCGCAACAGGTTCTCGTACTCCTCCGGCGTCAGCGCGAGCATCCGCCGCTCGACCATGTTCGCCAGGTCCATCGCCTCGACCAGGTACGGCTCGGCCTGGCGGAGCAGGGCGGGCATCTGGGCGAGCGACCCGGCGGCCGCGGTCTTGGCCATCTCGCGCAGCCGTTCCCCGCCGACCGCCGCGGATACCAGCGGCCGGATCAGGCCGACCTGCTCGTCCACGGCCCTGGCCACCACGTGGCGCACGAGCGCGGCGAGCCGGTCCGCGCGCGGCCCGGTCAGCAGCTCGTCGAGGAGGTTGGGGACCGTCAGCACCTCGCGGGCGATGATCTCGCCGTACTGGCGGGCCACTTCCGCCTTGCGGCGCTGGAACTTGCCGTGCAGCCTGACCGGCCCGATCCGCACCGGACGGCGTGGCAGGAAGATCATCTTGATCGCGAGCCAGTCGGTGAACAGTCCGATGCAGCCGCCGAAGACCGGCAACACCCAGGGGTTCTTCGTCAGCGCCCACACCACGGCCTGCACGACGCCCAGGACGAATCCGAAATAGATTCCGCACCGGGCGATGAAGGCCATTTCCGGCCGCGACGTCTCCCGGATCAGCCGCGTGAGCAGCGCGCGGTCGCAGGCGAGCCGCTCGACGGTCATGTGCTTGACGTCGAGGACGCCGTCGAGGTTGGCGCGCACCTCCTCGAGCAGGTCGCGCACCAGTCGCGGCGAACCGGCCTGCAGCTGCTTGACGATCAGGTCCTGCGCCATCGGCGGCAGCGACTCCCATATCCGCGGATGGTGCCGGGCGAGCACCTCGCGGGCCAGTTCGTCGATCGTCCGCAACAGCGGTTGCTCGATCTCCCGCACCAGCCGGTCCGGCTGGATCCGGCCGATCACCTCGCCCAGATCGATCAGGTTCGAGGTGAGCAGATCGGTCGCGATCGCCGCCATCCGCCCACCGTGCTTGGGCACCACGCCCTGCCAGCCCCAGAACGGGCGGATCCCGACGAACTCCAGCGGGCGGAACATCATCTCGATGGCCACGCGCTTGGTGACGTAGCCGATCAGGGCGGCGATGAACGGGATCGCGGCGTAGAGCGGCCAGTGCCGGGCGAGGTCGGCCACTACCGCGTCCATCCGCCACCCCCATCCTGGCCGCGAGATTAGTGCAGGAGAACGACCGCCTGGAGCTCACCCACGAGCCCGCCGATGATCGCACCGACGGCGATCAGCTTCCACTCGTCCTGCCGGAACGCGGGGCGCAGCAGTTCCTCGAACTGCATCGGGTTGAGCCGCCGCATGCGGTCGACGATCGTGTTCCGCACGTCCAGTGCGTTGACCGCGTACTCCTCGGCGTAGCGGATCGTGTCCGGCACCCGCTCCGCCGCCTTCAGCGCCGCGGCCTGCTTCATCTCCTGCCACTTGCGGGTGCCCATCGCCGCCGCGACGAGCGGCTTGACCACGCCGGCCTGCGCGTCGATCGTGCGCCGCACCTCGCGGCCGATCAGATGGAACAGCCGGTCGGCCTTCGGGCCCTTCAGGATCGCTTCGAGGAGGTGCGGGATGGTGATGATCTCGCGTGCGATCATCCCGCCGTAGTCTTCGGCGACCTCGTCGCGGCGCTTCTGGAACACGCCCTGCCAGGTGTAGAGGCCGAAGAACTCGCGGGGCTCGCGCGGCAGGAAGATCATCTTCAGGGCGAGCCAGTCGGTGAACCAGCCGATGCCGAGGCCGAACAGCGGCATCACGATCGGCGATCTGGTCACGGCCCACGTGAGGAGCTGGACGCATCCGAGGGCGAATCCGAACACCAGACCGGAGTTGGCGATGAACCGCATCTCGGGGCGGGAGATGTCCCGGATGAGCCGGTTCAGCAGGCTCTTGTCGCGGACCAGGTTGGTGACGACCATGCTCTTGAGGTCGAGGACGTCCTCGATGTTGTCCGAGAGCTCCCGCATGATCTTCGCGATCATCTTGGGCGCCTCGGCCTGGACGCGGCGCAGTAGCAACTCCCGCGCACCGGCTGGCAGGACCTCCCACAGGCGCGGCTGGTACTGCTCCATGACCTCCTCCGTGATCTCCTCGACCACCTGCAGCAGCGGCTGCTCGATCTCCCTGGCCAGCTGTTCCGGGTCGAGACGGGCGAAGATCTCCTTGGGATCGACCAGGTTGCTGGTGAGCATGTCGGTCGCGGTGGCTGCCATGCGCTCGGCGTTGGCCGGGAGGACGCCCTGCCATCCGAGGAACGGCCGGATCCCGACGAACTCGATCGGCCGGAACATCATCTCGATCGCGACGCGCTTGGTGGTGTAGCCGATGAGCGCGGCGATGAACGGCATCGAGACGTAGAGCGGCCAGTGTTCGCCCAGGTCGGCGACGATCTCGTGCAGGTGCACCGGCCCTCCCCTCGCGGCTCCCGGCGAACCGTATCCCAGCCCCGGCACCTGCCGTACGCGACGGATTGAGATGATCTTGGCGAAAGTGTCACCCGAAAGTATGGAAACCCAGGTCCAATCGCACTAAGGTGCCCGCATGCCTCCTGCCGAGTCCCAAGATCCCATTGCCGGAAACCCCCTCTTCCCGCTCGTCTTCCGCGGCTACGACCGGCCGCCGGTGGACGAGCGGTTCGCCCAGCTGACCGCCGAGATCAGGGAGACGTCCGTCTCCCGTGACGAGGCCCTGTCCTCGGTCGCCGAACTGACCCGCGCGCTCAGCTACGCCCAGCAGGAGCTGAGCGAGGCCAAGCAGGCGCTGTCCCGGATGGCGAGCGACCCGTCGAGCGCCGCCACGATGACCGAGCGCGTGCGCACGATGATGGCGCTCGCCGAAGAGGAGATCGCCGAGCTCAAGAACCGCGCCGAGGGGCAGGCGGACGACATCCGCGCCGCCGCCGACAAGTACGACCTGGACACCCGCAAGGCCGCCGACAAGATGGTCGCCGAGCGCGAGGCCGAGATGGCCAAGCGGCGCGACGACCTCGAGCTGGAGTTCCAGGAGCGGCACACCGCGCTCACCACCGAGCACGAGAACCTGATGGAGCAGGGCCGTGCCGAGATCGCGCGCCTGAACGCCGAGGCCGCCGACGAGCGCGCCCGCCTGGACGCCGAAGCCGCGGACGCCCGTGCCACGGCCGAGCGCGAGAGCGCCGAGGCGCTGGCCCGCAAGACCGACGAGGTCGAGACGGCCCTCGCGCGCAAGACCGAAGAGGTCGAGACCGCGCTGGCCCGCAAGACCCAGGAGATCGAGGAGCGGCTGGCCAAGGACACCCGCGAGACCGAGGAGCGGCTGGCCAAGCTCACCTCCGAGACCGAGGCCCGGATCGCCAAGGAGACCGAGGAGACCGAGACCCGCCTCGCGAAGCTCACCGCGTCGACGGAGGCCCGGATCGCCAAGGAGACCTCCGAAGCCGAGACCCGTGCGTCGACACTGGTCGCCGACGCCGAACGTCAGCAGGGCGAGGCACAGCAGGCCCGCACGGAGGCGTTCGAGTTCCGCCGCGAGGTCACCGAGCGCCTCACGGCGACCCACTCGGCCCTGCAGGAGGCCCTGAACACCCTGGTCCCGGCCGACGACCGGACGCCGGTGGCCTGACCACCACGTCCCAAGAGGCGCTGGCGCATTGGCGCGCCGGCGCCTCTTTTTCTTTGCCCCGGCTTGAGCGTCAGGTCCGAAGCTGGTGTGGTGGTGACTGTGATCCTGGCGGACGAACGGCGAGCGGTGTGCGAGTACGCGCGGCGCCTGTCCGCCGACGGGCTCGTGGTCGGCACTTCGGGCAACGTCTCTGCGCGCTCGGACGACCTGATCGCGGTGACGCCCACCGGGGTCGACTACGGCGTGCTGACGCCAGAGGACATCCCGGTGGTGTCGCTCGACGGATCCATTGTGGAGGGACACCTGCGGCCCACCAGCGAGATGCCGATGCACCTGGCGGTGTACACGCGGGCGGCCGATCCGGACGGCGCTCCGATCACCGGTGTGGTGCACACCCACTCGGTCCACGCGACCGCGGTGTCCACTTTGGTCGACGAGGTGCCCGCGGTGCACTACCTGCTCGCGGCCATCGGCCCGTCCGTGCGCGTGGCCCGCTATGCCACCTACGGAACGGCGGAACTGGCGTCGGCGATGCTCGAGGCGATGGACGGCCGACGCGGCTGTCTGCTGGGCAACCACGGCACGATCACCTACGGCGACGGTCTCGCGGCCGCCTTCAGCCGGGCCGAGCAGCTCGAGTGGCTGTGCCAGGTCTGGCTGCTGGCCCGCTCGGCCGGCACCCCCCGGCTGCTGCCATCCGAGGAAGTCGCGCGCGTTGTCGACAAGCTGCGTGGGTACGGGCAGAAATAGCTCGCGCGACCCCAGGCGTGGGCGGCATGCTGGGCGCCGTGGAGGAGATCGTCACCCACCTCGAGATGACCAGCTCCGCCCACCTGCGCCCGGCGCCGGTGGTGCGCGAGGTGTCGGTCGCGCGCGTTCCGGCTGATTCGCCTCTGGTGCGGCCGACGACGGTGCGGATCGGCAAGCCCTACGACTGGCCCAGCACACGCTGGAACGACGAGGACTGGGCGGCCTACCTCGCGCGAGAGGGTCGCGAGTGCTTGATCATCTCCCACCTCGGCGAGGACGCCGGCCTCGCCGACTACCAGTGTCACGGCGCGGGCGAGGTCGAGATCACCACGTTCGGCCTGGTGCCGGAGTACGTGGGCAAGGGCATCGGCGGCTACGCGCTGACCCTCGTGGTCGAGCACGCGTGGACGCTCGGCCCCGGCGTGCGGCGGGTGTGGCTGCACACCTCGGATCTGGACCACCCGCACGCGTTGCCGAACTACCACCGCCGCGGATTCCGCACATTCCGGACGGCACGCGGACAGCGTTAGGCGCCTTTCGTCCGATTCGACCCCCGTCATGAATTGACGATACCGACCATTAACGCGTCGGTTCTTTTCCCGAGGGCGCGGATTCGCCAAGATGGCCTGTTGTTCATGACGCGAATTCGAATCGGGGCTCCTCTATGGCGACATCGGTCGAACGGGCGGCCGGCTCGGGAACGTTGCACAGGTCGGTGGGCTTCTACGGCCTGCTGTTCGTTTCCCTCGGGTCCATCATCGGGTCGGGCTGGCTCCTCGGCGCGCTCAAGGCGGCGAAGGTGGCCGGCCCGGCGTCGCTGCTGTCCTGGATCTTGGCCGCGGTGATCCTCGCCGCGCTGGCGCTGATCCACGCCGAACTGGGGGCGGCGTACCCGGTGGCCGGCGGGACAGCGCGTTTCCCGGCGCTGGCGTTCGGTACGCTCGCCGGCTTCGCGGGTGGCTGGGTGGCGTGGCTGCAAGCGGTGGCGATCGCCCCGATCGAGGTCGAGGCGAGCCTCGAGTACCTCGACAACATCGGCTGGATCAAGGACAACCTGAACCTGCTGCACGACGACGGCACGCTGACGGCGAGCGGTTTCGGCTGGGCGTCGCTGCTGATGGCGGTCTTCACGCTGATCAACATCGTCGGTGTGCGGCTGCTGTCCGAGAGCAACTCGGCGACGGTCGTCTGGAAGGCCGCGGTGCCGATCGTGACGATCGTCGTGTTGCTCTCCCTGCGGTTCCACCCGTCCAACTTCGGCGCGGGTGGGGGTTTCGCGCCCGCCGGTGCCCACGGTGTGTTCGCCGCGCTTCCGGTGGGCGTGGTGTTCGCGCTGCAGGGATTCGAGCAAGCGGTGCAGATGGGCGGAGAAGCGCGGGATCCGCAGCGGGACATCTCCCGGGCGGTGATCATCGCGATGGTGATCGGCACGATCATCTACCTGCTGCTGGAGATCGCGTTCATCGGCTCGCTGGACCCGGCGAACCTGCTCCGCGGCTGGGACAACCCGATCCAGCAGGGCTCGTTCGGTCCGTACGCCACCCTCGCCGCACTGGCCGGCGCAGGCTGGCTCGCGTACGTGCTCTACGCCGACGCGTTTGTCTCGCCGGCCGGCACCGGCTTGGTGTACGTGGCGACCTCATCCCGGCTGTCCTACGCGTTGGGCAAGGACCGGCTGCTGCCGAAGTCGCTCGGCAAGGTGACCGTGCGAGGGGTGCCGCTGGCGTCGATCCTGTTGTCGTTCGTGGTCGGTGAGATCGCGTTCCTGCCGTTCCCCAGCTGGCAGTCGCTGGTGAGCGTGGTGACCTCGGCGACGGCGATCATGTATGCGTTCGCGCCGGTTTCCCTGGCAGCACTGCGGAAACGGGACGGCGCGCGAACGCGCCCGTACCGCCTGCCCGCACCGCGCGTGCTCGCGCCGGCCGGTTTCGCCGCCGCGAACCTCATCATCTACTGGACCGGCTTCGACATCACCTGGAAGATCGCGATCGCGATCGCCGCCGGTTTCGTGCTGTTCCTGATCGCCCGGAAGACGACCCCCGAGGCCGAGCGTCCGCGGATCGACTGGCGGGCCGCGTCGTGGATCGCGCCGTGGCTGGCGGGGTCGCTGCTGATCGGCTGGCTGGGCCGGTACGGCTCGGGAATCGCGAACGTCCTGCCCGAGTGGATCGATCTGGTGGTGGTGATCGGGTTCAGCCTGGCGATCTTCTACTGGGCGGTGTCGCTGGCCATGCCCGCGGACCGGGTCCGGGAAGCGGTCGACCGTGAGGCGGCCGAGTTGGCGGTCTAGCCGTCCTCGCGGCCGGGCAGCGGCTCGCCCCGGAGGAACGCTTCGTAGGCGTCTTGGGCGTCCGCCTCGACCTCGGGCGTTTCGGGGCCGTACCGCGTGTCGGTGCGGTCCCGCTTCGGACCGGACAGCCAGAACAGCTCGTCCGTCTCGACGTCGACGAAGTTCGCGCTCGGCAGGCCCGTCCAGCGCCGCAGGGTCCGCCCGTGGAAGTAGGCGGTCTGCCACGTCCGGGAGAACCGCACCCATCCGATCCACGACGGCCCGCGATCGGTGTTGTAGCCGGTCTTCAACTGGACGAACATGATCCGCTCAGGCACCGCATCCCCCTAGAACTGGTAGTAGAGAAATGGGCTGAACGTTCCGTTCGCCACCAGGATCGCCGCGTACAGCGCCCCCGCCGTCATCACCCCGATGCGCAGCCCCACCGCGCCGCGCGTCCGGGCGGATTCCAGCAGGGGCCCGGTCACCGGGTGGGCCGGCAGCGCGAAGATCGCCAGGGCCGCGACCAGGATGACCAGCCGCTGGTTGGTCAGCGCCGCCTCGACGACGTCGGTCAGGCCGCCGAAGTCGGGCACGAGCATGTGCCCGATCATGGTGAACGCGTGTCCGATGTCGGCCGACTTGAAGAACACCCAGCCGAACACGACGAGCACCAGCGTGAGCGCCCGCCGGCCCAGGCGGGCCGCCGTCGCGGCCGGCGTGCGGTCCCAGCTGAACCGCCGCTCGATGATCAGCATCAGCCCGTGGTAGCAGCCCCACACCAGGAACGTCCAGTTCGCACCGTGCCAGAACCCGGTCAGCACGAACACGATCCACAGGTTCCGGTACGTCTTCGCCGCCCCCGCACGGTTGCCGCCGAGCGGGATGTAGACGTAGTCGCGGAACCAGCGGGACAGCGACATATGCCAGCGCCGCCAGAACTCGGTCACCGTCACCGACGAGTACGGCCGCGCGAAGTTCTCCGGCAGCCGGAACCCGAACATCCGGCCCAGCCCGATCGCCATGTCCGAGTAGCCGGAGAAGTCGAAGTACAACTGCAGCGTGTACCCGACGGCGCCGAGCCACGCGATCGCGAACGTCATGTCATCGGCCGGCGTCGCGAAGCACGCCTCCACCATCGGGCTCAGCGTGTCCGCGATGATCGCTTTCTTGCACAGCCCCAGCGCGAACCGCGGGAAGCCGGCCGCGATGTCGTCCAGCCGGTGCGACCGTCGCTGCGGGAGCTGGTCGGCGATCTCCCGGTATCGCACGATGGGCCCGGCCACGAGCTGCGGGAACATCGCGATGTAGGTGACGAACGACACCGGGTCGCGCAGCGCCCGCCGCTCGCCCCGGTAGACGTCGACGACGTAGGAGATGTGGTGGAACGTGAAGAACGAGATGCCGATCGGCAGCGCCAGGTGGGCTACCGGGAACGAGCCGCCGAAGAGCTGGGTGAAGTAGTCGATCTGCTGGGTGGCGAACCCGGCGTACTTCCACACCACGAGGATGCCGACGTCGAAGCAGATCACCGCGACGAGCAGCGAGCGCTTTCGCGACGAGCGGTGCTGCCACGAGTCCGGCTCGAGGGCCGTGCCCGCCGCGAAGTTGACCACCATGCAGGCCAGCAGCAGCAGGGTGAACGCGCCCGCGCCGCTGGCATAGAAGATCAGGCTGGCGACCGCGATGATGCCGTTGCGCCAGTTCCTCGGCAGTACCAGCACGGCGAGCAGCACCGCCGGCAGGAAGTACCAGAGGAACAACGGTGAAGCGAACGACATCGACCTGGAGTCCCCCTGTGCAACCGGATCAGCGTGCTGACCTTAGCCGACGCCGGTGGCCCGAAGGAGTGAAGCTGTCCGCTCCTGGTGACTCGCCACCGGGGTGACCCGGCCGCGTTGGGGCAGCCCCCGGTGGCGTGGTTCAGATACGGCCCGTGACCCGCCGCCGGCGTGCGACCTCGGCCAGCAGGACCGCCGCCGCGACGGACGCGTTCAGCGACTCGACCCCGGCGGCCATCGGGATCGACACCGTCTCGTCGCAGTTCTCCCGCACCAGGCGGGACAGCCCGCGCCCCTCGGAGCCCACCACGACCACCAACGGGTCCGTGGCCAGCGAAAGATCGTCGATCCCCACCGAACCGTCGGCGTCCAGGCCCGCGATCATCAGACCCTCCTCAGCCCACAGTTTCAGCTGCCGCGTCAGGTTGGTCGCGATCGCGATCGGCATCTTCGCCGCGGTCCCCGCACTCGTCCGCCACGCGACCGCCGTGATGCCCGCGCTCCGGCGCGCGGGAAGCAGCACGCCGTGCGCCCCGAACGCCGCCGCCGACCGCACGACCGCGCCCAGGTTGCGCGGGTCGGTCACGCCGTCCAGCGCCACCAGCAGCGGCGGCTCACCCGAGTTCTTCGCGATGGCCAGCAGGTCGTCGGGATGCTGGTACTCGAACGGCGGCACCTGCAGCCCGAGCCCCTGGTGCACCGCCCGGTTGGTCTTGCGGTCCAGCTCCTCGCGCGGGATCTCCAGGATCGAGATCCCCTTGTCCGCGGCCAACCGCACGGCCTCGGTGACCCTGTCGTCGGCGTCGATGTTCAACGCCACGAACAACGTGGTGCCCGGCACGCCCGCCCGCAGGGCCTCCACCACGGGGTTGCGGCCCGCGATGATCTCCGGCCCCTCCTTGCGGTCGCGCGCCTTCTCCGCGCGCGCCGTCGCCGCGGCCGCCCGCCGCTGGGCCGGGTGGCCGGGACGCATCTCCGCGCGCGGCGTCGGGCCTTTGCCTTCGAGTCCCCGGCGGCGCTGACCGCCGGAGCCGACGACCGCACCCTTCTTGGTGCCGGCCTTGCGAACCGCACCCCGGCGCTTTGAATTGCCTGCCATTTAAGCTTCTTTCACGGTCCACACAGGACCATCGGGAGTATCTTCGACCGTGATCCCCACCTTGAGCAGGCGGTCGCGCACGGCATCGGCCCTGGCGAAGTCACGCGCGGCGCGCGCCTCCTGGCGCTCCTCGAGCATCGCCTCGACCAGATCGGCCAGTGCGGCCCTCGCCGGTGTCTCCACCGCCGAGCTCTCCGCCCAGTCGGGTGCGAGCGGGTCCAGCCCGAGCACACCCATCATCGCGCGCACCGAGCCGGCTGCCGCGTGCACCTTGGCGTCATCGCCCGAATCCAGCGCCGCGTTACCCTCGCGGACCAGGTTGTGCACGGCCGCGACCGCCGCGGGCGTGGACAGGTCGTCGTCCATCGCCGTGACGAACTCGGGCGCCAGCACACCGGGCTCGGCCGTGCCGGTCCGCTGCACCGCCCGGCGCAGAAAACCCTCGATCCGCCGGTAGCCGTGCGCGGCCTCGGACAGCGCACCGTCGGAGTACTCGATCGTGGACCGGTAGTGCGGCTGTACGAGGTAGTACCGCAGCTCCGCCGGCCGGTAGTTGCGCAACATCGCCTCGATCGAAACGACGTTGCCCAGCGACTTCGACATCTTCTCGCCGGACAGCGTCACCCACGCGTTGTGCAGCCAGAACCGCGCGAACGCGTCGCCGGCCGCCTGCGACTGGGCGCGCTCGTTCTCGTGGTGCGGGAACACCAGGTCGACCCCGCCGCCGTGGATGTCGAACTCGGCGCCGAGGTAGGCGGTCGCCATCGCCGAGCACTCCAGGTGCCAGCCCGGCCGCCCGTCACCCCACGGCGTCGGCCACGACGGCTCACCCGGCTTCGCGCTCTTCCACAGCGTGAAGTCGCGCGGGTCGCGCTTGCCCTCGGCCACCGACTCGCCCTGCTGCACCTCGTCCAGCTTCTGCCGGGACAGTGCACCGTACTCGGCGAAGGTCGACACGGCGAAGTAGACGTCACCGCCGGCCGCGTAGGCGTGCCCGGAGTCGATGAGACGCCGCATCAGCGCCACCATCTGCGTGACGTGGCCGGTCGCCCGCGGCGCGATGGACGGCGGCAGGCAGCCCAGGACCGTGTACGCCTCCTCGAACGCCCGTTCGTGCGTCGCCGCCCACTCCCACCACGGTCGGCCCGCGGCGGCGGCCTTGGTCAGGATCTTGTCGTCGATGTCGGTGACGTTGCGCACGAACAGCACGTCGAGTCCACTGTGGATCAGCCAGCGGCGCAGAACGTCGTAGTTCAGGGCGCCGCGGACGTGTCCGATGTGCGGGATGCCCTGCACGGTGGCCCCACACACGTAGATGGACGCCGTCCCACTCCGAGCGGGATGAAACTCCCGCACGCTCCTGGTCGCGGTGTCGTATAGGTGTAGGGCCACCCTGAAATGGTACGGGTCACCTTGACGCCGGTCAGAGGACCCCGTACGAGTGCAGGGCGGTGAGCAGGCCATCCGGCCGCTCGGCGGTGGGCAGCGGGTCGACGAGGGCGAACGCACAGCCGAGCGCCTTCGCCCCGCCGTCGGCCTCTTCGCTGTCGCCGACCATCAGCGTGTTCTCCGGCGCGACGCCCAGCTTGCCGGTCAGCAGCCGGAAGACCTCGGCCTGCGGTTTGATGAATCCCTCCTCGAAGGAGAGTACGAAGGCGTCGACGAACTCGTGGTAGCCGCGCGTGGCGAACGCGGGCCGGATGTCGAAGGCGATGTTGCTGAGCACACCGACGCGGATGCCCTTGGCGGCGGTGTCCTTCAGCGCGGATTCGGTGTCCGGGTAGGGCGTCCACTCCGTGGGATCGATCAGGCGGGAGTACAGCGCCTGCGCCTGCTCGGCGTGCGCGACGCCCGACTTGCGCAGCACCTCGAGGTAGATCTTGCGGTGCAGGGCCGGGTCGAGGTCGCGGTTCTCCCACGCGTACTGGTACTCCTCGGACAGCTCGACGACCTGCCCGGTGGGCGCGGTCATGCGGCGCATCAGCTCGGTCTGGGCCTCCACGTCGAGCGGGGCGCCGTCGGGGGTCGTGAGATCGGCGAGCCAGTTGGAGTTCTGCTCCAGCCGGAACAGCGTGCCGGAAAAGTCGAACATCACCGCCTGAATCGTCACAGACCCCAGGCTACCGGGGCGACGACCTGGCTCCGGGGAATTACTCCGCCGGCAGGAGCAGTGCCGTGGCGATCGCCGCGATGCCCTCGCCGCGACCGGTCAGACCGAGTCCGTCGGTGGTGGTACCGCTGAGGCTGACCGCGCCGCCGGCGGCCTTGCTCAGTACGTCCTGGGCTTCCTCGCGCCGGGCGCCGATGCGTGGCGCGTTGCCGATGACCTGCACCGATGCGTTGCCCAGCCGCCAGCCCCGCGCCTCGACCAGCCGTCGCGCCTCAGCCACGAACTCGGTGCCGTGCGCACCGGCCCAGCGCGGATCGCTGGTGCCGAACACCGTGCCGAGGTCGCCGAGCCCGGCCGCGGACAGCAACGCGTCGCACAACGCATGCGCGGCCACGTCACCGTCGGAATGACCGGCGCAGCCGGACACGCCCTCCCACAGCAGCCCGGCGATCCAGCACTCGCGGCCCGCTTCGATCGGGTGGACGTCCACCCCGGTCCCGACCCTCAACCCTGCTCCTCGAGTAGTGCCTCCGCGACCGCGATGTCGAAGGCCGTGGTGAGCCGGAGCGCGGTGGGGTGCCCGGCCACGGTTCGCACGCTACCGGGCAGGTCCGACAGTGGATCGGCGCCGTGGGCGCAGAGTTTGCCCAGCACGTCGGGGCGGTAGCCGACCGGCGTCTGCGCGACGCGCAGCCGATCCCGGTCCGAGGTGCCGGAGATCACGCCGCCGCTGACGCGTTTGACGGTGTCGGTCACGGGTAGGACCGGAATGATCGCCTCTGCCCCGGCGAACACCGCCTCGGCCACCGCGCGGACGGTGGCGGGCGGCACGAATGGACGCGCGACGTCGTGCACCAGGACGACGTCGGAGGAATCCCCGGCGGCCGCGAGGGCCAGCCGGGCGGATTCGGCGCGATCTGGACCACAAGCCAGTACCCGGCACCGCGATCCGGCGCCGGGTACGGCTCGGATGATCACTTGACAGTCCCCGAACACGGGTTCGGGAACCGCCGCTACCAGGCTTTCCACGCAACCGGCGTCCAGCAGGCTCCGCACGGCGTGCCCCAGCATGGGCGCACCGCGCACGAGCGCCCGCGGATCCGGACCCTCGGGGGTGGAGATGAGCAGCGCCGCGACCTTCATCGCCGGGGTCTCACTGCGCGGGACGAGCTGTGTCTCATGAGGCACACGACACCAATGAGCGGAACGCCCGGCTCATCTCGCGAGGTCAGCGCGGTGCTAAACGGCCGCTGTTTCCAGCACCTCGTCGAGCAGGGTCTCCGCCTTGCCCTCGTCGGTGCCCTCCGCCAGGGCGAGCTCGCTGACCAGTATTTGCCGGGCCTTGGCCAGCATCCGCTTCTCGCCGGCGGACAGGCCGCGGTCCTTCTCGCGCCGCCAGAGGTCGCGCACCACTTCGGCCACCTTGTTCACATCGCCCGAGGCGAGCTTCTCGAGGTTGGCCTTGTACCGACGAGACCAGTTCGTGGGCTCCTCGGTGTGCGGCGCCCGCAGCACGTCGAAGACCCGGTTCAGACCATCCTGGCCCACGACGTCCCGAACACCGACGATCTCGGCGTTGTCTGCGGGCACGCGAACCGTGAGGTCCCCTTGCGCGACTTTGAGGACGAGGTACTGCTTCTCCTCGCCCTTGATCACGCGGGTCTCGATCGCTTCGATGAGTGCGGCACCGTGGTGCGGGTAGACGACGGTCTCTCCGACCTTGAAAACCATGTGTCCTCTGCCCCTTTCGCTGCGTCCATCCTAGCACGTGGCGAGGGGGGTCACCTAGCGGGCCGAGATCGTCGTCGCAGGTCAGGGGCCGTCCGGGGGTTGACAAACCAACGGGGTGCATGCTCATGCAGGTGGTGGGGAACCCGGCCCGGGATGCCGGACTGATCCACTGTGGACAGTTTGCACTCCGTCGGTGCACTCTCGGTGGCTGCCCACCACCACCCTCAACGGAGCCGGTTCGCGGCGCGGCTAGGATCCAGGCGGGATAGCTTCTAGGAGGGACTGAGACCGTGAGGCTGCAGAAACGTCGTGTGTTCGGCGCGAGCGTGGTCGCCGTCGGCGCCGCCCTGGCTCTCGCCGGATGCGGGGCCGGGCAGATCGCCCAGACCAGCACCATGCTGCCCGCGGTCAACGGCGCCCTGGCCCAGGCAGGCACGCTGGTCCTGCGCGACGCCGGGCTGGTGAACCGCAACGAGTGCGAGCAGGCCTACGCGACCGGGTCCAGCGCCCCGCTGACCCTGGTGATCGCCAACAACGGCCCCGCCGACGACGAGCTCGTGAGCGTGAGCAGCGCGAACGCCGGGAGCGCCACGATCGAGGGCCAGCGGGCCGTCGTGGCGGGCAGCAAGCTCCTCATCGGGCCGGCCACCGAGGGCGAGTCGGGTCAGCAGCCGGCGTCCAGCTCCGCCGCACCGACGTCGAGCTCGTCGGCGTCCGTCTCGCCGTCCGCGGGTCCCACCGGGCAGCCGACGCGCGTCGGCCACGCCGAGGTCGTCCTGCAGGGCATCAAGACCGTCGTGTGGCCCGGTCAGACCATCCCGGTCACCTTCACCTTCCGTGACGCCGGCCCGGTGACCGTGCAGCTGCCGATCCAGGCCCCCACGGTCGAGCTGACCTGCCAGGCGCCCGCCTCCCAGGAGGCCGCCCACTAGGCGGTCCGCGGAATTGTCGGTGGTGCCAGCTAGCGTGACCGACCATGGTCAAGAAGGGCACCAGCTACCGCTGCGGTGAGTGCGGGTATGAGGCCGCCAAGTGGGTCGGCCACTGCCCGGAGTGCCAGGCGTGGGGCACGATCGAGGAGCGCGGCGACGCGCGTCCGGCGATTGCCCGCGTCGCCGCCGGGGCGCCCAGTGCCCCGGCTCGGCCGATCGGTCAGGTCGACATCGAGGCCGCCCGCGCCCGCACCACCGGGGTGGGCGAACTCGACCGCGTGCTCGGTGGCGGGCTCGTGCCGGGTGCGGTCGTGCTGCTCGCGGGCGAGCCCGGGGTCGGCAAGTCGACGCTGCTGCTCGAGGTGGCCTACCAGTGGGCCCGCGGTGGGTCCGGGCCCGCGTTGTACGTCACCGGTGAGGAGTCCGCGGGGCAGGTGCGGTTGCGCGCCGAGCGCACGAAGAACGTGCACGAGCGCATGTACTTGGCTGCGGAAAGCGATCTCTCGGCGATCCTCGGGCACGTCGACGCCGTCCAGCCGGGCGTGCTGATCGTGGACTCGGTGCAGACGATGGCGTCGCCGCAGGTGGAGGGCGCGCCGGGCAACGTCACGCAGGTCCGGGCCGTCACGGCCGGTTTGGTCGCGCTGGCCAAGGAGCGTGGGCTGCCGGTCGTGCTCGTGGGACATGTCACGAAGGACGGCTCGGTGGCCGGTCCGCGCGTGCTGGAGCACCTGGTCGACGTCGTGCTGCACTTCGAGGGCGACCGGCATTCGACCCTGCGGATGGTGCGCGGCGTGAAGAACCGGTTCGGGCCCGCCGACGAGATCGGCTGCTTCGAACTGCGCGAAGACGGGATCGCCGGTGTGCCCGACCCGTCCGGGTTGTTCCTGAACCGGCGGGACGACGCGGTGCCCGGCACCGCGGTTACGGTCACCGTCGAGGGCAAACGGCCGCTGCTGTGCGAGGTGCAGGCGCTCGTGTCGAACGCCGGTGCGCCGCAGCCCAGAAGGGCCGTGAGCGGGCTGGATTCCGCTCGGGTGGCGATGATCCTCGCCGTGCTGGAGAAGCGCGGAGGGATCAAGCTGGGCGACCGGGACGTCTACTCCGCGACGGTCGGCGGGATGAAGGTCACCGAGCCGGCGGTGGACCTCGCGGTGATCCTCGCGCTGTGGTCGTCGGTGCGGGACGTGGCGCTCTCACCGCGGTTGGTGGTCGTCGGCGAGGTCGGGCTGGCCGGGGAGATCCGCCGGGTCACCGGTGCGGGCCGGCGGCTCGCGGAAGCCGCCCGGCTGGGGTTCACGCACGCGCTGGTGCCGCCCGATCCGGGCAAGCTGCCGGACGGGATCCGCGTGCTGGAGGTCGACTCCGTGGCGGCGGCCCTGCACGCGGCGAACCACGCCTAGCGACCCGTCGCACTTTTTCGACAATGTGCCGCCCCCCACCGCGCGAGCCGTGGCACTTTCTCGACAATGTGCCGCCCCCCACCGCGCGAGCCGTGGCACTTTTTCGACAATGTGCGACGGCTCGCCCGGGGGTCAGGCGGACAGCAGCTTGGCGCAGCGGATCAGGCCCAGGTGCGAGTAGGCCTGCGGGTGGTTGCCCAGCGAGCGCTCCGCGACCGGGTCGTACTGCTCGGGCAGCAGGCCCGTCGGGCCGGCCGCGTCGACGAGCTGCTCGAACAGCTCCTCGGCCTCGGTGCGGCGCCCGGTCAGCAGGTAGGCCTCGATCAGCCATGCGGCGCACAGGTGGAAGCCGCCCTCGCCGCCCGGCAGGCCGTCGTCCCGGCGGTACCGGTACACCGTCGAGCCGCTGCGCAGCTCGGCCTCGATCGCGGTCACCGTGGACTGGAACCGGTCGTCCGACGGGTCGATCAGCCCGGCCAGCCCGACGAACAGCGAAGCCGCGTCCAGGTCGGTGCCGTCGTAGGCCGTGGTGAACGCCTGGACCTCGTCGTTCCAGCCGTGGGTGAGCACGTCGGCCGCGATCTCCTCGCGCAGCTCCTGCCAGCCGGCCGGGATCTCCCGCCCGTACACCTCGCCGAGGCGGATCGCGCGGTCGATCGTCACCCAGCACATGACGCGCGAGTACACCCGGTGCCGCGGCACGTGCCGCTCCTCCCAGATGCCGTGGTCCGGCTCGGACCAGCGGCGCGTCACGGCCTCGGCCATCGCGCGCACCAGCTGCCAGTCCTCGTCCCGCAGCTCGCCGCGCACCTGCGCCAGCTCGGCCACCAGCTCGACGACCGGACCGAACACGTCCAGTTGCACCTGGTGGTTCGCGAGGTTGCCGACGCGCACCGGACGCGAGCCCGCGTAACCGGGCAGCGAGTCGATCACGGCCTCGGCGCCGAGCTGGGTGCCGTTGATCGTGTACAGCGGGTGCAGCCGCTCCGGGCCGGCCAGCGTCGCCAGCACACCGTGCAGCCACCGCAGGTACCCCTCGGCCTCGGGCATCGAGCCCAGGCCCACCAGCTCCCGCACGGTGAACGCCGCGTCACGGATCCAGCAGTAGCGGTAGTCCCAGTTCCGGACGCCGCCGATCTCCTCGGGCAGCGACGTCGTCGCGGCCGCCAGCACCGCGCCGGTGTCGGCGTTGCAGAGCCCGCGCAGCGTCAGCGCCGAGCGGGCGACCAGCTCCGCCTCCACGTTCGGCAGCTTCAACGTGGTGGCCCAGTCGCTCCAGTAGGCGCCCGCCCGCGCGCGACGGTCCGTTTCGGACAGTTCATGCTCGTCGAGATCCGTTGTGCCGCAACGCAGTTCGAGCACGACCGGCTCGTCCTGGGTGGGCTGGACCAATGCGGTCGCGGTGTCGTGCAGGCCGTCGGAGGTGATCTCCCACGCCACGCCAGGCGAGCGCAGCACGATCGGCTCGGAAGTGCCCAGCACGCGCAGGCCCTCGGGGTCTGGCACGAGCCGCACGGGCACACCGCCGAACTCCGGCCGCGGCGCGAACACCACGGACGCGGCGGCCGTGCCGGAGATCACGCGCACCAGGTCGGTGCGGTGCGGCGGGCCCTCCGGCTCCAGGTAGTCCGTCACGAGCAGCCGCGACCAGCGGGTCTCGACCGTCATCGTGTTGGGCAGGTACCGCTGGCCCAGGGGCAGGCCGTTGTGGTGTGGCTTGATCGCGAAGTGGCCGGCGCCGGTGCCGCCGAGCAGGTCGGCGAACACCGCGGGGGCGTCCGGGCCGGGGTGACACATCCACGTCAGCCGTGCGTCCGGGGTGACCAGCGCGACCGCGCGCTCGTTGGACAGCATCGACAGCCGCTCGATCGGCGGCGCCTGCTCGCCGTAGAGCCAGTTGCGGCGCTCCTCCAGCATGAACGCCAGCACCGTCGCGACGTCCTCGGTGCCCGGCACCAGGTAAGACGCCAGCGTCTCGCCGTCGCCGACCTTCACGCCGACGTCGGGACCCGCCAGGCGTGCGAATGCCTTCTCGTCGGTGACGTCGTCGCCGAGGAAGATCGCCGCGGTCGCGCCGACCTGGTGGCGCAGGGTGTCCAGCGCGCGGCCCTTGTCGGTCTGCACGACGGCCAGCTCGACGACCTCCTTACCGTCGGTGGTCGTCACACCCTCCCACGTACACGGTCCACTGTGGACCTCGTCGAGCACGCGGCGGGCGTCGTCGCGGCTGGCGCGGCGGACGTGCACGGCGATGCTCGCCGGCTTGACCTCCAGCGACACCCCCGGCACGTCACCGGCAACGCGCTCCAGCTCCTGCTCGACCCGGCGGTGCAGGGCGCGCGCCTGGGCGTCGAGCTCGTGCACGAAGCCGATGTCGAATTCGGAACCGTGGCTGCCCACGAGGTGCACCTCGTGCGGCAGTCGCGACAGGATGGCGAGGTCGCGCAGCGCGCGGCCGGAGATGACCGCGGTGGTCGTCTCGTGCAGACCGGCCAGTGAGCGCAGCGCGCCCACCGACTCGGGTAGCGGGCGCGCCTCGTCCGGGTTGGTCACGATCGGAGCCAAGGTCCCGTCGTAGTCGCAAGCGACCAGCAAACGCGGCGTGCGGGCGATCTGCACGATCGCACGGCGCAGCTCAGCGGGCAGGGACTCGGCGGTCACCACTCCTCCTTAAGGAGCTCAGAAGCATGTTGTGCGCGGGTGAGCCGCTCAGGCGGCCGGTTCGGACCCGAGTGCCTCGAGGAACGACCGAGCCCACCTGTCGACGTCGTGGGTGAGGACCTGACGCCGCAACGCGCGCATCCGGCGCCGGCCCTCGGCAGGGTCGAGCGTAATGGCCGCCTCCAGCGCGTTCTTCACCCCGTCAAGATCGTGTGGGTTGACGAGAAAAGCGCTGGTCAACTCGGCGGCGGCACCGGCGAACTCGGAGAGGACGAGCGAACCGCCGAGGTCGTGACGGCATGCGACGTACTCCTTGCACACCAGATTCATCCCATCGCGTAACGGGGTGACGACCATGACGTCGGCCGCACTGTAGAACGCGGCCAGTTCCCTCCGGTCCACCGATTGGTGCAGGTAGTGCACCACCGGGTGCCCGACGCGGGCGAATTCGCCGTTGATCCGGCCCACCATCTGCTCGATCTCGGTCCGCATCCGCTGGTAGTGCTCGACACGTTCCCGGCTCGGGGTCGCCAGCTGGACGAAGGTGACGTCCTCGGGCTGGACGCGGCCCTCCTGGAGCAGTTCATGCAGTGCCTGCAGGCGCAGATCGATGCCCTTCGTGTAGTCCAGGCGGTCGACCCCGAGCAGGACGGTCTTGGGGTTGCCCAGGTCACGGCGGATCTGGGCGGCCCGCTCCGCGACCTCCTTGGTGCGGGCGAGCGTGTCGAGGCCGGCGGCGTCGATCGAGATCGGGAACGCGCCGACCCGGACCGTGCGGTTGCCGACCTGCATCATGCCCGGCCGCGACCGGACACCGACCGCGCCGCGGCTCGGTTCGAGGCCGAGCAGCGTGCGGGCCAGCCACAGGAAGTTCTGCGCGCCGCCCGGCCGGTGAAAGCCGACCAGGTCGGCGCCGATCAGCCCGCGCACGATCTCGGCGCGCCAGGGGAGCTGCATGAACAGCTCGACCGGCGGGAACGGGATGTGCAGGAAGAAGCCGATGCGCAGGTCCGGGCGCAGCTCGCGGAGCATGCTCGGGACCAGCTGCAACTGGTAGTCCTGCACCCACACCGTGGCACCACCGGCGGAGACCTGCGCGCTGGCCTCCGCGAACCGGCGGTTGACCTGGACGTAGCTCTCCCACCAGCCGCGTTCGAACGCCGGCGGGGCCACCACGTCGTGGTAGAGCGGCCACAGCGACGCGTTCGAGAAGCCCTCGTAGTAGTCGCGGACCTCTTCGGTGGACAGCGACACCGGGTAGAGGACCATGCCCTCGTCGCTGAACGGGTCGACGTCGACACCCGGCACGCCGGGCCAGCCGACCCACGCGCCCTTACGCGAACGCAGGAACGGCTCCAGCGCCGACACCAGACCGCCCGGGCTGGCGGTCCAGCGCTGGTTGCCGTCGACCGTCCGCTCGAGGTCGACGGGCAGCCGGTTGGCGACCACGACGAAGTCCGCCGAAGCCGTGCCGATCCCTGCTTCGCTCACGTAGCCATGCTCCCTTGTCGTCCGCTCGAACACTATCTCGCGACGGCGTACCAAGATCCATCACGCGTCTGCGAAGGACGGCTACTCCAGTCGCCGCTCGGTCGTCCGCAGCGGGCCCGCCATCCGGGGGCCCGCGAGCTTCCGTTCGAGCCGGCCGAGACCGGTGCGGACCGGTTGCGCGAGGTACTCGCCGAGTACGACGCCGGCCGCCAGCGCGAGCCCGATCGCGGCCGCCTTGATCAGCGTGGAGAGGTTGCCGTTGCTCTGGGTGGCCAGTTCATAGAGGCCACGGTACGTGGACAGACCGGGCAGGAGTGGGGTGATTCCGGACACCGCGACGACCAGGGGCGTCACCTTCAGCCGGCGGGCGAGCACGCCGCCGGAGAAGCCCACCACGACTGCCGCTACAGCGGACGAGGTGATGACGTCGGACTGGGCCACGATCACCAGCGCGCCGTACACACCGGCGCCGATCGCGCCCGCCGCGGCGGCCACGAGCATCGAGCGCATTGTCGAATAGCTGGCGATCGCGAAGCACGCGGCCGCCGCGGCGCCCGCGGGCACGATTACCAGCAGGCTGTCGGCGGTCTGCGCGGGCAGCACCGGTTCGGCGGGGGTGAACCCGAGCGCCTTGGCGATGTTCAGCGCGAGCGCGACGCCGGTGATCAGGCCGGCCGACATCAGGATCGTCTCCATCGTCCGGCCGGCGGCGGTGACGTTGTACCCGGTGATCGCGTCCTGCACCGCGGAGACCGTGGACAGACCGGACAGCAACACGGTGATGGCCGCCGCGGCGACCAGCGTGGAGAAGCGGGACGGGACGAGATCGGTGTTGACGGCGACGGTCGCCATCCCGGTCGCGACGAGCCCGCCCACGGCCTGCTGGAAGAAGAACGGCAGGGCGACGCGGTTGAGGATGCGCCCGAGCCGGTCGATGAGCGCGGAGATGATCAGCGCGCCGACCGCGACGTCGAGGGTGCCGCTGAGCAGCAGCGTGATGAAGAAGGCCATGCCGCCCCAGGCCAGTGTGGCGAACCAGCGCGGGTACGGGTGCGGGGCCGAGGTGATCTTGTGCAGCTCGGTGTAGGCCTCTTCCGCGCTGAGGTTGCCGCGCAGGATCTGCTGGACCAGCATCTCGGTCTGCGACAGGCGGGTGTAGTCGAGGCTGCGCGAGCGGACCACGCGCAGGGCCGTGATCGGGTTCGCGTCGGTGCCGCGGTGGCAGGTGACGGTGATGGACGTGAAGATCACGTCCACCTCGCAGTGCGGGAGACCGAAGGCGGCCGTGAGGGACAGAATCGTCGCGGTCACGTCGGACGCGCCCGCGCCGCTGGCCATCTGCACCTCGCCGATGCGCAGGACCAGGTCGAGGACGAAGTTGACCGTCGCCTCGTCCGGCAGGGCGGGACCGAGTTCGGTGGTCGCGTCCGGCGCCGGCTGATCGCCGGTCGGCGCTTCCAGAATGTGCCACGCCCGACGACGCGGCTCGGTCGCCCGCCGCCGCCGGTTGGCCCGTTCGACGCCCGGATCCTCCGGGGCCTCGAGAATGTGCCAGCCGCGCCTGCGGGTCACCGGGCCCCGGACGCGCTGGGTGCTGCTCATACGGCCGTCACCTCCTTGATTGGCCTCCCGGCTGGCCCATCGCCCTGATCCCGCCGGTCGTTGCAAAGGGGCAACCGTGGCGTCCGCCACTTTGCCGATCATCCACGAAATCCAGGGGCTCGGCAGTGGTTGCTAGGATGACCGCGATCAGGCCGACTTAGCTCAGCTGGTAGAGCAGCTGTCTTGTAAACAGCAGGTCAGGGGTTCGAGTCCCCTAGTCGGCTCTCTTTCGGCCGCCAACAACAGGGCTGCCGGCGCGTGCCGACTACCGATGAGCGTCAGGTTGAAGTGTCGTGTCATCGGCCGTGCCTTGGGGTTGCCCCCGGGCGGCCTGCTGGAGCCAGCGGACGTGGGCCTCGAACGCTCCGCGTCCCTTGGGGGTCAACCGGAACCAGGTCCGCGGCCGGCGGCCGACGGCCCCTTTTCTGACCTCGACGTAGCCGGCGTCTTCCAGGAGCCGCGACTGCTTCGACAGCACCGAGTCGCTGATCCCCGCGGCGTCGCGCACGGCGGCGAACTCGACCCACTCCGCGCCGCTGGCGAGCAGGCCACAGATCGACAGCCGGGTAATCGGGTGAATGACCGGATCCAGCCTGGGGGCGGGCGTGCCCTTGCCAGTCACATTGCTCCTGTGCCGGTCTGCAGGTCCCGGCGGATGCCCCGCAGATGGCCTTGCCAGCAGTACGTTCCCGCCACGGTAGCGAGGCCGCCGACCACGATCGCGGCCGCGAGCAGCCCGTGCTCGAGCGAAAGCGTTTCCACCACATCAGCCGCGAAGATCGTTACGACCATGGCGATCGTCCAGACGCGGCCGGACGGATACTGCCAGGTCACGAGGCCCACATTCACCCCGCTGACCCGGGCCAGGGCGTAATGCGCCACGACGAACACAACGATGATGAGCAGGCTTCCCACGATCCCGGCACCCGTGAGGTAGTGAGATCCGATCGGCGTCGCAAAGGCCACGGCCCACCCGAAGGCCACGGCCGCGACGTACCACCACGGCGCCCGGAGGCGGCTCGCCAGCTGTGCACGCTGGGCGCGTAGCAGTTCCAGCTCCGCGGGGTTCTCCATGCCGTCTCCCATCAGCGTGCGGCTCCCCCTTCAAGTACTTTCTACTATGGAAAGTACTTGAAGGGGAGTGTCGTGCGAAGTCAGCCGCGGAAGGCTGTCGTGCGGCGGGGTTGGGGAGACGACGGGGTTGGGGAGACGACGGGGCCGTGCTGGACAAGATGATCGGCACCTCATGAGACCTCGGTAAGCACGCTCGGAGACCTCGGGCGGCCGCTGTGCGTCGGGCATTTGGCCCACGAGGTGCTACGCACCTCGCCGCAGCGGCGGGCAGCTGACGCAGAACAGACTGCGAACGATCAGACGCACTGAGTGATCCGCCTCTGGACTCCACAGATCCGGTCCTGGAAAATCGAGTGGTTGAGGGTGTACGCGGGAGGTTGTCGGGTTGTCCGAAGTTGGTCAGGTAGTGGGAAATTTGCTCATTCTCGGTGTAGTCGGGTTCATAATCGCTGCCCTCGTGTCAGTGATCAGGATGACCCAGCCGCCGCCAACGCCAGCCTTCGCGAAACCCCGAGCTACCAACGCGAGTGGGCAATTGCGCCATGACCCCAATGCGCAATTCTTCTATGATCGACGCGGGTTTCTGTTCCGAAGACGCCACTTCTTTGTAGGCACTGGTTGTCCTCCTGCACGTTTCGGCGCTGCGACGCTCGCGCAGTACGCGGCGAGGCAAAATCAGCAGCCGATGGCGCTGGTGTCGTCCGGGCCTCGCACGTGGTGGTGGTTCGAGGGCGCCTTCTATTGGGATTCAGGACACTATTCGCAGGCCGACGTGTTCGCTTTGATCCGCGACCGGCAGCGGCGCGAGCGGAACAAACTCGATCGAGCTCACACCCTCCTGAAGGCCGAGCAGGCACAGCCCCTGAACGGCAACGGGACGGGCGGCCGCCGTGGTCCGATTCCCCGGGACCTTCGTAAGGCGGTGTACGAGCGCGACGGGGGACGCTGCAACCAATGCGGCGCCACCTTCGACCTCCAGTACGACCACGTCCTTCCGGTCGCCCTCGGCGGCGCCACGACATTGGAGAACCTCCAACTGCTCTGCGGTACTTGCAACCGGGCGAAATCCGCAAACCTGTAGGGGGGCCGGCGAGTCGCCACTCGGGTGCTCACCCCAGGACGAAGTACCGCAGCCACAGGTACGGCGCCGCCAGGGCGATCGTGATCAGCGTGACCACCGCGCCCTTGCGCGTGAACTCCCAGAACGAGATGGGTGCCCCCTCCCGGGCGGCGATCCCGAGCATCACCACGTTCGCGCTGGCCCCCACCGCCGTCAGGTTCCCGCCGAAGTCCGCGCCCAGCGCGAGCGCCCACCACAGCGCCTGGCCCTGTCCGGGATGCGGCAGGTCGGCCACGAGCCCGGCGACCAGCGGGCTCATCGTCGCGACGTAGGGGATGTTGTCGATGATCCCGGACAGCAGCGCCGACACCACCAGGATCAGCATCACGGCGAGCGGGGCGTTCCCGCCCGTGGCATCCGCCGCGAGCCGCGCCAGGCGGGCGATCACGCCGGTGTGCACCAGCGCCCCGATCATCACGAACAGCCCGGCGAAGAACAGCAGGGTCTCCCATTCGACGGCGGCCAGGTAGTCCTTCGGCCGGGTCCGCGAGACCAGCACGAGGATCCCGGCCCCCAGCAGTGCCACCACCGACGGGGCGAGGTGGAACACCGAGTGCCCGATGAAGCCGGTGAACACCAGTGCCAGCACGACGCCGCACTTGAGGAGCAAACCCTTGTCGCGGATGGCCTCGCGCTCGTCGAGGGTCATCACCTCCGCGACCCGGCCAGGGTCCGCGTCGAACGAGCCGCGGAACAGCCACCGCAGCACCAGCGCGAACACCGCGAGTTCGACCACCACGATCGGCGTCAGGTGGACGAGGAAGTCGTTGAACGTCAAGCCGGCCCGGCTGGCGATGATGATGTTCGGCGGGTCGCCGATCAACGTCGCCGCGCCGCCGATGTTCGACGCGAACACCTCGGCGATCAGGAACGGCACCGGGTTGATCCCCAGCCGGTCGCACACCAGCAATGTCACCGGCGCGATCAGCAGGACCGTCGTGACGTTGTCCAGGAACGCCGACGCCGTCCCCGTCAGCAGGACCAGCAGGATCATCACCCGAAGCGGCGAGCCCTTGGCCCGCTTGGCCGCCCAGATCGCGGTGAACTCGAAAACGCCGGTGCGGCGCAGGATGCCGACGATGATCATCATCCCGAGCAGCAGGAAGATGACATCCCAGTCGATGCCGGTGTCGCGCGAGTAGAACGCCTCGTCGGAGCCGACCACCCCCGCCGCCAGCACGATCCCGGCGCCGCCCAGCGCCGCGGCCGTCTTCGGAACCCGGTCCGTCGCGATCAGCAGGTAGGCCACCGCGAACACCGCGATCGCGAGCGCGCTCACCGCGCACCGCCTACCGCTCGCGCAGCGCCAGCTCCAGCAACCGCGACGCCGTGATCACCCCGGCGATGCGATCGTGGTCCACCACCGCCACCAGCGGGGACCGCAACCGCGCCATCGCCGCCGCCACCTCGACGATCGTGTCGTCCGCCTCGACCACGGCAAGCTCCGGCCGGTCGTCGGGCAGCAGCGCGGCCACGGTCTTGCCGCGCAGCTTCTCCGCCACCCGGTCGGCCATCGACTCCGACAGCACCCCGGCCAGCGACGGGTCGTCCTGGACGTAACGCGGCACCAGCAAGCGGACCACCTGCGACGCGGGCAGGATCGCGGCCGGACGCCCACGCGGATCGGTGACCACCAGACCCGGCAACCGGTTCGTGGCGAGCAGGCGGGCCGCTTCCAGAGCGTTCGAGTCCGACGCGACCACCGGGAAGTCCTCGGCGATCTCCGATGCGCGCATGAGCGCAGCGTACGACCGCCCGGCCGCGATCACCTGTTCTTGCCGGAATCCTGACGAGCACCACCGGACCACTCCTGCCGTCGACCGACCGCCCGGCCCTGTTCGGGACGGGGTTGCCGACCAGACTTCCCGGCGCGCCGCCCGTAAAGATGCCGTACGGACCCTACGGAGGCAAACCGGCCCGGTAACACCGTCCAACGCCCGACCGACTTCTGGTCACCGGCCGGCCGGCGAAGCGGAGGGGCGAATGCGGACGCAACCCGTCAGGAAGTCGATGACCTGGCGCTGGGCGTGGGTGCTCGTGCTCGTCGTCGGGCTGGGGCTGTTCGAGCTGGTCCGGCGGGTGCTGGTGACCACCGAGAACCCCAACCTGGTGCCCTCGCTGATCCTGCTCGGCGCCGCCGTGGGGCCGGCGACCTTCGTCGCGTTCGTGTGGGGCCGTCGGCTCTCCTTCGGCGTCGACCCGGTGCTGGTGGGGCTCGTCGCCGTCGTCGGGGGTGTCATCGGCGTCGTCACGGCCGGGGCGCTCGAGTACGACGTGCTCAAGGCGCTCGGGCCGCTGCAGATGGCCGGGGTCGGGGTGATCGAGGAGACGGCGAAGCTCATCGCGCCCGCCGTGGTGCTCGTCGCCGTCCGCGATCGGCGTGCGGCCACCGGGCTGCTGCTCGGCGTCGCGTCCGGGGCGGGCTTCGCGGCGCTGGAAACAATGGGCTACGCGCTCGTCGCGTTCGTCAAGACCCAGGGTGACGTCAGTGCGGTCGACCAGACGCTCCTGCTCCGCGGCGTGCTCAGCCCGGCCACCCACATGGCCTGGACCGGGCTGACCGCCGCCGCGCTGTGGGCGGCTGCACGCCAGCGCGGGCGGTCCCGCTCGATCGCCCGCTTCGCCGCGATGTTCGTCGTCGCCGTCGCCCTGCACGCCGCCTGGGACGGCATCGGGACGACGGTGAGCTACCTCGTCCTCGCCGCCATCAGCCTCGGACTGCTCACGGTCGCCGTGCACCGGATCGGTCACTCCCGCGCGCCGCGCCGGCGCCCGGTCCCGGCCCGCGCGGCGCGATAAAGAGCCCTAAGCCTCTGGCGGTTGCCGCGCGTCCAGGTGTCGACTGCGGGGCGCGGCCGCGGCAGGAGTCAGCGGGCGCCGCCCGCCCGGCCCGGCCGGAAGGAGGCACATCATGACTTCCGACGAGCGGCGGGAGCGGTTGCGCCGGGTGCTGGACCAGATGTGGAACCAGGGTGAGCTCGACGCCTGTGAAGACCTGTGTGCGCCGCACTGTACGTTCCACGACCCGAGCTTCGAAGTGGACGGTGTCGCCGGGTTCCAGCGCCAGGTCGGCGACCTCCGCACGGCCAACCCCGACCTGCACATGGACATCCACGACGTCCTGGTCGACGGCGACATGTGCGCGGTCCGGTGGACCATGGGCGGCACGTCGCGCGGGGAGTTCCGCGGCCTGCCCGCGACGGGCAAGACCTACGTGATGACCGGCATGATCTGCGCCAAGTGGGCCGACGACCGCGTGGTGGAGATGTGGGTCAACTACGACCTGCTCGGCGCGCTGCAGCAACTCGGGATCATCTCGGAGATGGCGCCGCGGGAGACCGCCGGCTGAGATCAGCCCAGTTCGGCGATGCGGATCCGCAGGTGCGCGACCTGTGGCTCGCTCATGCCGAGCGCGAGCGCCTGCCGGTACGCGGCCCGCGCCGCTTCCGCGTCGCCCAGACGCTGCAGCAGCTCCGCGCGGGTCGCGTGCCACCACGGGTACCCGGTCAGCCCGGGGATCTTCTCGACCAGGGCCAGGCCGGCCGCCGGGCCGTCGCGTTCCGCCACCGCCGCCGCCCGGTTCAGGCGGGCGACCGGCGTGTCCGACACCTCCAGCAGCACGTCGTACCAGGAGATCAGCGCGTCCCAGTTGGTCTCCCCGTACGACGGGGCCAGCGCGTGGCAGGCCGCGATCGCCGCCTGCACCACATACCGGTCCGGTGTGGCCGCCCGCCGGAGTCCCCTGCCGAGTTGCTCGACGCCCTCCTTGACGGCCGCGACGTCCCACCGCGAGCGGTCCTGGTCCGGCAGCAGCACCGGCACCCCGTCCGCGTCCACCCGGGCGTCGCGGCGGGAGTTCTGCAGCAACAGCAACGCGAGCAGGCCCAGCACCGTCGGCTCGTCGGGCATCAGCTCGGCCAGCAGCCGTGCGAGGCGCAGCGCCTCCGAAGTCAGGTCCACCCGCACCAGATCGGCACCGGCCGCCGCGGCGTAGCCCTCGTTGAAGATCAGGTACACGGTCGCCGCGACCGCCGTCAGCCGGTCCGGCAGCTCTGCCGCCTCCGGCACGCGGTAGGGAATCCGGGCCTGGGCGATCTTCTGCTTCGCCCGCGTCAGGCGCTTCGCCATCGTCGCCTCGGACACCAGCAGCGCCCGCGCCACCTCCGGGGTCGACAACCCGCCCAGCGTCCGCAACGCGAGCGCCACCTGCGCGTCCAGCGAAAGAGCCGGGTGACAGCACGTGAACACCAGCCGCAGCAGATCGTCCGGCACCGCCTCGGCCGGTTCGGGTTCGACGAACGGCATGGCCGCCGCCTCCTTCCCGGACCGTGCGGCCTCGCGGCGGAACAGGTCCACCGCCCGGCGCTTCGCGGCCACCAGCAGCCACCCACGCGGGTTGTCCGGCACGCCGTCGCGTGGCCACGTCTCCAGCGCGCGGACGACCGCGTCCTGGACCGCGTCCTCGGCCAGGCCGACGCTGCCGGTGACACGGATGAGCGTGGCGAGCACCCGGGTCCCCTCGTCCCGGACCAGCCGCGCGACCGCGTCACCGGCCCCCATCGTCAGAACTCGATCACCGGGCGGACCTCGACGACGCCGTCCCAGGCGGCCGGGATCTGCGCGGCGACCCGCACGGCTTCGTCGAGGTCGGCGCATTCGAGCAGGTAGAAGCCGGTCAGCGCCTCCTTCGTCTCGGCGTACGGGCCGTCGCTCGTCAGGACCTCTCCGCCCTTCCCGCCGGACACGCGCACGGTCGTCGCGGTCGACGTCGGGTAGAGGGCCTTCCCGCCCCGGATCACCGCCGCGGCGGTTTCACCGAACTCCATGTACTCCTTCGTTGTCTCCGCGTACTCGGGCAGTGACCAGTCGACGTCCGCGGCGTACAGCAGGGCGGCATAGGTGGGCATGGTCTGCTCTCCTCGGTTGCGGGCACCGGCGCCGATCGCCGATGTTCACGGTAAGGACGAACAGCCTCCCATCGCACTGGACATCTCGGCCGATTTTTTTTGCCGGGACTCACTTGGTTACCCGGGCGAGGGCCCGGACGACGGCGATGCAGCGGTTCTCGATGTAGTCGAGGCCGGCCGACTCGGCGATTTGCCGGGCCTGCGCCGAGACGATTCCTTCCTGCAGCCAGAGGGTCTTCGCGCCGATCGCGACGGCCTGTTCGGCGACGCCCGGCGCCTCCGGCGAGGGCCGGAACACGTCGACGATGTCCACCTGCTCCGGAATGTCCGCCAATGACCGGTAGACCTTTTCGCCCAGGAGTTCGTCGGCCGAGGGGTGCACCGGGATGACCCGAAAACCCGCCGCCTGCATCGCTGCCGGGACCGCGTGCGCGGCCTTCGCCGGGTTACGGCTCAGACCCACCACGGCGATCGTCTTCGCGGCTTTCAGAACCTCTTCGGCAAGATCGGCCATATCGGTGAAACCCCCGCCGAGCAGGCATTATTCCGTGGACGGGGGTTACCGCACCACGACGGCGTGCGGACCACGCGGGACGAATTCGCCGATCACCGGGGCTCCCGGGATCTCACCGGCCAGGAGGAGGCCGCCCGAGGTCTGGGCGTCGGCGAGGAGCAGGGCCTCCTCCTCGCCCACCGGGGTCAGGTCGGCGTGCGGCCGGACCCAGTCGAGGTTGCGCCGCGTGCCGCCGCTGACGTAACCCGCTGCCAGCGCCGCCCGTGCTCCCTCCACATAGGACACCGCGGCGGCGTCCACCACCGCGGTCACCCCACTGGCCCTGGCCATCTTGTAGAGATGCCCGAGCAGTCCGAAGCCGGTCACGTCGGTGGCGGCGGTGAGGCCGGCGTCGAGCGCGGTGCGGGCGGCCGGGGCGTTGAGGGTGGTCATGACGTCGATCGCCTCGGGGAAGCGCTCGCCGGTCGCCTTGTGGCGGGAGTTGAGCACCCCGATCCCGAGCGGCTTGGTCAGCGACAACGACATTCCGGCCCGCGCGGAATCGTTGCGCAGCAGCCGTTCCGGGTCGCCGACGCCGGTCACCGCGAGCCCGTACTTCGGCTCCGGATCGTCGACGCTGTGCCCGCCCGCGAGGTGGCAGCCGGCCTGCACGCAGACGTCCGCCCCGCCGCGCAGTGCCTCCGCCGCCAGCTCGAACGGCAGCACCTCGCGCGGCCAGCCCAGCAGGTTCACCGCGACGACCGGGCGGCCGCCCATCGCGTAGACGTCGGACAGCGCGTTGGCCGCCGCGATCCGCCCCCAGTCGTGGGGATCGTCGACCACCGGCGTGAAGAAGTCGGTGGTCGCGATCAGCGCCAGTCCGCGCTCGATCCGGACGGCCGCCGCGTCGTCGCCGTCCTCCAGGCCGACCAGCAGCTCGCCGGCCGGGTCGGACGGCTGCCTGCCGACCAGCCCCCGGACCACGTCCTCCAGTTCGCCGGGCGGGATCTTGCAGGCGCACCCGCCGCCGTGCGCGTACTGCGTCAGTCGGTACCCCATGCCCACATCGTGCCCTTCTCGCGCTGCACCGGCCGTGCGAAGTTGGGATCATGGGGTGACCCCAGGGAGGCGTATCCGGCCTGGTGGCCGGCGCGGTCTTCAAAACCGTTGAGCGGCAGGCACTGTCGCTGGCGGGTTCGATTCCCGTCCGCCTCCGCCACCCAGGGAGGAGCGAGGAGTGCCGGACCCCCGTCGCCGCGTGCCGCGGACCGACGTGCTGCTCGCGCACCCGCGCCTGGCCGAGGCCGAGCGCGTGCTCGGCCGCGCCATGGTGAAAGCCGCGGTCGTGGCGGCGCAGGGCCGCGCGCGGGCCGGGGAGATCGAACCCGAGCAAGTCGCCGAGCACGCCATCGCGGCGCTGCCGGCGACGGCGACCACCCTGCGGCCGGTGGTCAACGCGACCGGCGTCATCGTGCACACCAACCTCGGACGCGCGCCGTTGTCCCGGGCGGCGCTGGACGCTGTGGTCACGGCCGGACGGAGCACCGACGTCGAGTTCGACCTCGCGACCGGCCGCCGGGCCCGCCGCGGCCGTGGTGCGCTCGCCGCGCTCGCCGACGCGGTGCCGGCCGCGGGCGGCGTGCACGTGGTCAACAACAACGCCGGTCACGAACGGTTCGTGCCGAACATGCTCGCCGGGGTGGGGCCGGTGCCTGCGGTGATGTTCGTCGTCGCCGCGGACGAGGGGTGGATGCCCCAGTCGGCCGAGCACCTGGCAGCGCTCGACGCGCTCGGCGTGCGGCACGCGCTAGTCGTCGTGACGAAGGCCGACCTCGCCGATCCGGGGCAGGCGGCGGAGGAAGCGCTTTCGCATCTTGCCGTGCTGGGGAGGCCCGAGGTCGTCCCGGTCGGGCGCGGCTGGGATCTGGACCCGTTGCGGCGGGCGTTGTGCAGGCTGACTGACGGGTTGCCCGCGCCGGATCCGGCGGCGGACGTGCGGCTGTGGGTCGACCGGGCGTTCACCGTGCGCGGGGCGGGGACGGTCGTGACCGGGACGCTCGCGGGCGGCACCCTGCGGGCGGGGGACGAGCTGGAGCTGGCCGGGGAGCGGGTGAGCGTCCGCGCCCTGCAGTCGCTCGGGGCGGGCGCGAGCACTGCGCGCGATGGGCTTTCCGTTGACCGGCAAGCGGATCGGTGAGTGGGTCGTCGACGAGAACGCCCTCGCGCGGGGACGCGAGGAGGCACTGTCGCGGTTCGACGAGTGGTCCCGTCGCAATCCGGTGGCCGCCGGGATGCCGGTGGAGGCCCTGCGGCATGCGCTGGACCCGCCGTCGGCCGAACTGGTGCCGGCCGCACTGGACGGCACCGGGCTGGAAATCGGGGACGGCCTCGTGCGACGCCCGGGCGCCGCGCTGCCGCCGCGGGTCCTGTCCGCTCTGGCATGGCTGGACGAGCACTTCCGGGAGCACCCGTTCCGCGCCCCCGAAGCCGACGACCTCGCCGAGCTGCGGTTGGGCAGCCGCGAGCTGGCCGCGGCGGTGCGCGCCGGGCGGTTGATCCGGCTCGCCGACGGGGTGTTCCTCGGCCCCGACGCGACGGCTCGCGCGGCGGAGCGGCTGGCGGCGCTGCGACCGCCGTTCACGGTGAGCGAGGCGCGGCGGGCGCTGGACACGACCCGCCGGGTGGCGGTGCCGTTGCTGGAACTGCTCGACCAGCGGCGGATGACCGTGCAGGGTCCGGATTCGCGTCGCCGCCTGCGGTGATCCACCGTCTTGTTTCGCTCGGAAGCGTGACGGGTACTCGACTCTCGGTGAGGAGAGGAGCTCGTCATGGACACGAACGCCTATGTGACCTTCCTCGTGGTCGGTGCGCTCATCGTCGTCATCGACGGTCAGTTCGTCTACCACGGCGGGAAGCGGTACCTGGCGAACGCGCAGGGCGCATCGGAATCGGGGGCCTCCATGGCCCGGCTGGTCGCGGTGTTGTTCCACATCGCCACACTGGGCGTGCTCGCGCTCATCTCGACGGTCGACTTCCCCGGTGGCACCTCGCCGACCGCGATCGTCGGCCGTATCGGGGTGTTCCTGCTGGTGCTGGCGCTGGCGCACGGCATCACGATCGCCGTGCTGTCGCGGCAGCGTGAGGAGCAGGTCGTCGAGCAGATCAACACGCGGATGAACGCGCCGCGGCCGGTGGATCAGTCACTCAACGACCCGGTGGTCTCGCCCGTGCCCGGCCAGGACGGCCGCGACCCGCGGGTCAGCCCCAGCCTCGAGAGCGGCACCCCCTACCGCGCCGACCAGTACTGACCGCCCGTCACCAGTGGCCGGGTACCGGTGAAGCCTCCTCGCCGGTACCCGGCCACGGTGGCGTCGTCGCCGCGACCACCTGAAGCCCCTCGAAACCGCCGCGGAACTGGAACGCCGTGCCGAGCGGGATCGTCAGGCAGACGCCGGGCACCAGTTCGGTGACCTCCTCCCGCGTGCCCTGCCTGCGCCACATCCGTCCGCTGCCGCCGACGACGTACCAGATCTCCTCGACGGTCGCGTGCGCGACAGCGGTGGAGACCTGCCCCGGTGCGAGCGCGAAGTGCGCGAAACTCGCGGCGCCCGGCAGCGTGCACAGTGGACGGACGCCCGACCCGTCCGGCGCCCGGACCTCGGCCGCCTCGGACAGCCGCCTCGTGCTGAACGGGGTCACGAGCAGATGGCCCCCTGTGCGGCCGAGCCGACCAGCCGCGCGTACTTGGCCAGCACGCCCGTGCGGCGCGGCAGCTCGGGCTGCTCCCATCCGGCGCGCCGGGCCGCCAGCTCCTCCTCGGAAATCCCGAGGTCCAGGGTCCGGCTTTCCATGTCGAGCACGATCGGGTCGCCGTCGCGGACGAAGGCGATCGGCCCGCCGTGCGCGGCCTCCGGGGCGACGTGCCCGATGCACAGCCCGGTGGTCCCGCCGGAGAAGCGGCCGTCGGTGAGCAGCAGGACGTCCTTGCCCAGCCCGGCGCCCTTGATCGCGCCGGTCACCGCGAGCATTTCGCGCATCCCGGGCCCGCCGCGCGGGCCCTCGTACCGGATCACCACGACGTCACCGGGCTGCAGGGTGGGCAGCGCGTCCATCGCGGCCTGCTCGCCGTCGAACACCCGCGCCGTGCCCTCGAACCGCGACGAGTCGAACCCGGCGCTCTTCACCACGGCGCCCTCCGGCGCGAGGCTGCCATGCAGGATCGTGAGCCCGCCCGTCGGGTGGATCGGGTTCGACAGCTTCCGCACGACCTCACCGTCCAGCTCCGGCGGCGCCAGCTCGGCCAGGTTCTCGGCCAGCGTCTTGCCCGTCACCGTGAGGCAGTCGCCGTGCAGCAGACCGGCGTCGAGCAGGGCCTTCATCACCACCGGCACACCGCCGACGCGGTCGACCGCCGTCATCACGTGCCGCCCGAACGGCTTGACGTCGGCCAGGTGCGGCACCCGGTCACCGATCCGGGTGAAGTCGTCCAGCGTCAGCTCCACCTCCGCCTCGTGCGCGATCGCCAGCAGGTGCAGCACCGCGTTGGTGGACCCGCCCAGTGCCATCACGACGGCGATCGCGTTCTCGAACGCCTCCCGGGTCATCACGTCGCGAGCGGTGATCCCCGCGCCGAGCATCCCGACCACGGCCTCGCCGCTCTCCCGCGCGAACCGGTCGCGCCGCCGGTCCACCGACGGCGGGCTCGCCGACCCGGGCAGCGACATGCCCAGTGCCTCGGCCGCGCAGGCCATCGTGTTGGCCGTGTACATGCCGCCGCACGCGCCCTCGCCGGGGCAGATCGCGCGCTCGATCTTGTCGACCTCCTCGCGCGTGATCAGCCCGCGCGCGCACGCGCCGACCGCCTCGAACGCGTCGATGATCGTCACCTCGCGGCCGTCGACGGTGCCGGGCAGGATCGACCCGGCGTAGAGGAATACCGACGCGACGTCCAGGCGGGCCGCGGCCATCAGCATGCCGGGCAGGCTCTTGTCGCAGCCGGCCAGCAGCACCGCGCCGTCCAGCCGCTCGGCCTGCATCACCGTCTCGACCGAGTCGGCGATGATCTCGCGCGACACCAGCGAGAAGTGCATGCCCTCGTGGCCCATGCTGATGCCGTCGCTGACGGAGATCGTGCCGAACTCCATCGGATAGCCGCCGCCCGCGTGCACCCCCTGCTTGCTCGCCTGCGCCAGCCGTTGCAGGGACAGGTTGCACGGCGTTATCTCGTTCCACGACGAGGCGATGCCGATCTGCGGTTTGGCGAAGTCCTCGTCGCCCATACCGACCGCGCGCAGCATGCCGCGCGCCGCGGCACGCTCGAGTCCGTCCGTCACGTCCCGGGACCGGGGTTTGAGGTCAGCCATGGAAAGCACCCTAGGCCCGAGATCCAATCTCTACACAACGTTGACGTCCCATCAGAAGATGTAGAGAATCAAGGACATGACGACGGTGTCATTCGATCGGCGGCCCGAGGACTACCGGCACTGGTGGCTCCGGATCGAGCCGCCGCTGGCCTGGCTGGAGATGGACGTCGACGAGAACGGCGGCCTGGTCCCCGGGTACGAGCTGAAGCTCAACTCCTACGACCTGGGCGTCGACATCGAGCTCTACGACGCCGTCCAGCGGCTGCGCTTCGAGCACCCCGAGGTCCGCGCCGTGGTCCTCACCAGCGCCAAGGACAAGGTGTTCTCCGCCGGCGCGAACATCCGGATGCTCGCCGGTTCCCCGCACGAGTGGAAGGTGAACTTCTGCAAGTTCACCAACGAGACCCGGGGCGGCATCGAGGACGCCACCGAGAACTCCGGGCAGATCTACCTCGCCGCCGTCAACGGCAGCTGCGCCGGCGGCGGTTACGAGATCGCCCTCGCCTGCGAGAGGATTCTGCTGGTCGACGACAACTCCTCGACCGTCGCGTTGCCCGAGGTCCCGCTGCTCGGTGTGCTGCCGGGCACCGGCGGCCTCACCCGGGTGACCGACAAGCGCCGCGTCCGCAAGGACCGCGCCGACGTGTTCGCCACCCGCCCGGACGGCGTGCAGGGCCGCACCGCCGTCGAGTGGCGGCTGGTCGACGAGCTGGTCCCGCGCCAGGAATTCCGCGCGGTAGTCGAGCAGCGCGCCCGCGAACTGGCCGCTCGCAGCACCCGGCCGGAGCATGCGGACGGCGTTGCCCTCGAACCGCTCGAGCGCACCGTCGCCGACGACCGCATCACCTATCGCAACGTCACCGCCGAGCTGGACCGCGACGTCGGCCTCGTCACCATCACCGTCCGCGGACCCCGGGGCGACGGATGGCTCCTCGCCATGACCCGCGAGCTGGACGATCTCATCCTGCGCCTGCGCACCAACGAACCCGAGCTGGGCACCTGGGTGGTCCGCACCGAGGGTGACCCGGACGCCGTGCTCGCCGCCGAACGCGAGGTCCTCACCGGCACCGACTGGCTGTCCAACGAGATCCTGCACTACTACAAGCGCACGCTGAAACGGCTGGACGTGACCAGCCGCAGTCTGATCGCGTTGATCGAACCCGGCAGTTGCTTCGCGGGTGTGCTGCTGGAGCTGGCGCTGGCCTGCGACCGGCAGTACATGTTGGACGGTCCGCCGATCGACGACGAGGAGAGCGCTGAGCGTGCGGCCCTGGTGCTGTCCGACGCCAACTTCGGTGCCTTCCCGATGGGCAATGGCCTGTCCCGCCTGGAATCCCGGTTTTACGGCGAACACGACCACCTGGACCGGCTGAAGCGGGAACGCGACCGGCGCCTGTCCGCGGGCGAGGCCGTCGAGCTGGGCCTGGTCACCGAGGCGCCGGACGACATCGACTGGGAGGACGAGATCCGGATCGTGCTGGAGGGCCGTGCCGCGTTGTCGCCGGACGCGCTCACCGGTATGGAGGCCAACCACCGGTTCGTCGGGCCGGAGACCATCGAGACCAAGATCTTCGGCCGCCTCACGGCCTGGCAGAACTGGATCTTCACGAGACCGAACGCCTCCGGCCCGGACGGTGCGCTCCGCCGTTACGGCACCGGCCAGAAGGCAACCTATGATCGCAAGCGGGTGTGAGATGCCGACCAGGATCGACTACGACGCCAAGATCCCGAACAACGTCGAGCTCTCCGACAACCGTCGGCTGCAGCGCGCACTGGAGGGCTGGCAGCCCAAGTTCATGCACTGGTGGGCCGAGATGGGCCCGACGCTGGAGACGCAGGGCGTGTACCTGCGTACGGCGGTCAGCGTCGGCCGCGAGGGCTGGGCGCACTTCGACCACGTCGTGCCGCACGACTACCGCTGGGGCATCTTCCTGGCCGAGCGCGACCCGGACCGCCGCATCCCCTTCGGCGAGCACCGGGGCGAACCCGCGTGGCAGCAGGTGCCCGGCGAGTACCGGGCCGACCTGCAGCGGCTGATCGTGGTCCAGGGCGACACCGAGCCGGCGTCGGTGGAGCAGCAGAAGTTGCTCGGCCTGACCGCGCCCAGCCTGTACGACCTGCGCAACCTCTTCCAGGTCAACGTCGAGGAGGGCCGTCACCTGTGGGCGATGGTCTACCTGCTGCACGCCTACTTCGGCAAGGAGGGCCGGGAGGAGGCCGAGGCGCTGCTGTACCGCAACTCCGGCAGCCCGGACACGCCGCGCATCCTCGGCGCGTTCAACGAGGAGACCGCGGACTGGCTCGCGTTCTACATGTTCACCTACTTCACCGACCGCGACGGCAAGTACCAACTGGGCACGCTCAAGGAATCCGCGTTCGATCCGCTGTCGCGCACCTGCGAGTTCATGCTCAAGGAGGAGGCGCACCACATGTTCGTCGGCACCACCGGTGTCGACCGGGTGGTGATGCGCAGCGCCGAGCTGATCCGCGAGCACGACACCACCGACATCGCCTCGCGCGGCGGAATCCCGCTGGAGGTGATCCAGCGCTACCTGAACTTCCACTACACGGTTTCGCTCGACCTGTTCGGCAGCGAGACGTCGACGAACGCGGCCAACTATTACACCTCCGGGCTCAAGGGCCGCTGGATGGAGACCCGTCGCAAGGACGACCACCAGCTCACCGAAGATGCTGCGACGCTCGACAAACCGCAACCGGACGGCACCTGGAGCGCCGAGGAGATGCAGAAGATCCTGCTGCTCAACCTCGACCTGCGCGGCGAGTACATCGCGGACTGCGAGTCCGGCGTCAAGCGGTGGAACAAGATCCTCGCCGACGCCGGGATCGACTTCCGGTTCCGGCTGCCGCACCCTGGTTTCAACCGCAAAGTGGGCTTAAACTCCGGCCACCACATCACACCGGACGGGACGATCGTGGACGAAGCGACGTGGGAGCGGAGCCGCAAGCACTGGCTGCCGACCAGTGAGGACCTCGCGTTCGTCCGGTCGCTCATGCGCCCCGTGTACGAGCGGGGCAAGATCGCCGGCTGGGTCGCCCCGCCGCGTCAGGGCATCAACGGCAAGCCGTTCGACTACGAGTACGTATACCTCTGACCCAGGAGGCGGGCGCGATGGCCGAGTTCAACGCTGCGGACTACCTGGTCGACCGGCACGTCCGGGACGGCGACGGCGATCGCACCGCGGTCGTGACGGTCTCGCGCACGCTCACCTACGCCGAGCTCGCCGAAGCGGTGCACCACGTGGCCGGCGGGCTCGCGGACATCGGGGTGCGGCCCGAGGAACGGGTCATGCTGTGCATGGTCGACGGGATCGAGATGCTCACCGGCATTCTGGGCGCGATGGCCGCCGGGGCCGTGCCGGTACCCGTGTCGACCATGGTGACCGGGCCCGAGCTGGGCCGGATGCTGGCCGACTCGCGGGCGCGCGTGCTGTGCGTGTCGGGGGAGTTCACCGCGGCCGCGAAGGAGGCGCTGGAGCTGGCGCCGGAGGTCACCGACGTCGTTTTGGACCGGGCAAACCCGGCGAGCTTCCCCCGGGTGTCCACTCACGACTGGTCACGACTGTCCACTGCGGACGTTCGCGATACCTATGGCACCTGGGAGGATTCGCCCGCGCTGTGGCTGTACACCTCCGGGACGACGGGACGGCCCAAGGGTGCGATGCACCGGCACGCCAGCATCCGGGCGGTGTGCGAGACCTACGGCCGCCAGGTGCTCGGCATCCGGCCGGACGACCGGTGTTTCTCGGTCGCCAAGCTGTTCTTCGCCTACGGCATCGGCAATTCCGCGTTCTTCCCGCTGTCGGCCGGGGCGAGCGCGGTGTTCGAGCCGGGACGGCCGACGCCGCGACTGGTGGCCGACCGGGTGCGTGCCGAGCGGCCGACGTTGTTCTTCGGCGTGCCCACGTTCTACTCCGCGCTACTGGCCGCCGACCTGCCTCCCGACACGTTTTCCTCGGTGCGCCAAGCGGTTTCCGCGGGCGAGCCGTTACCCGCGGTCCTGTTCGAACGGTTCCGGGACCGGTTCGGGGTGGAGATCCTGGACGGCATCGGGTCCACCGAGGCGCTGCACATCTTCCTGTCCAACCGGCCGGGCCAGGTGGTGCCGGGCACCACCGGGGTGGCGGTGCCGGGGTACGACCTGGAGATCCGTGATCCCCTCGGCGCGCCGATGGAGGCCACCGGTCAGCCCGGTGAGCTGTATGTGCGCGGGCCGTCGACCGCGTTCGGCTACTGGAGCCGGTACGACACGTCCAAGCAGGTGTTCCAGGGCGAATGGCTGCGGACGGGGGACAGCTACGTGCGCAACCCGGACGGCACGTACACCTGCCTCGGCCGGCTCGACGACATGCTCAAGGCGGGCGGGATCTGGGTGTCACCGGCCGAGGTGGAGCAGCGGTTGCTCCAACACCCGGATGTGGCCGAGGTGGCCGTGGTGGCCGCGCCGGACGAGGACGGGATCGAGAAGCCGGTGGCGTGCGTGGTGGCCGCGCCCGGACGGACGGTGGATCCCGAGGCGCTGATCGATTTCTGCCGCGAGGGGCTCGCCGCGTTCAAACGGCCACGGGCGGTGGTCGGCGTCGAGGAACTGCCGAAGACCGCGACGGGCAAGATCCGCCGGAACGTGATCCGTGAGCGCGTGCGGGACTCGCTGCGGCCGGGGGCGCTGACGTGATCGATGGCCGCACGGTGGTCGACGCACACGTCCACGCGCCGCGGCTGGGCACGCTGAAACCGGCGTGGCTGGAGTGGGCGGAGCCGTTCTCGGGACCGCACGACTGGCGCTCGGCCTACGACGCCGAGGGGAATGTCGTGCCAGCGCGACTGGACGCCTTGTTCGACGCGGAGGGCGTCGACCGGGCACTGTTGTTCTGCGAGTACAGCCCGCGCGCGACCGGATCCAGCCGATCGAGGACAACTTGCCGCTCGTCGAGTGCAACCCGGCGCGGTTCCGGCTGGTCGCGAACGTCAACCCGTACCTGCACCATCCGGTGTCCACCGAGGTGGAGCGGCAGCTGGACCTGGGCGCGGTGGCGTTGAAGATCCACCCGGTGCACGGCGCGTTCTCGCCCGGGGACCAGGAGTTGTACGCGGCCTACCACGTGTGCGCCGAGCGCGGGGTGCCGGTGATCATCCACTCGGGCACGAGCAGTTTCCCGGGCGCCCGCGCGAGCTTCGGCAACCCGGAGCTGATGGCGGACGTCGTCGAGGACTTCCAGTCGGTGCCGTTCGTCTTCGCCCACGGCGGGCGCGGGTGGTGGTACGACGTGGCCGCGTTCCTGGCCCTGGCGCGGGACAACGTGTGGCTCGACCTGGCCGGGCTGCCCCCGCGAAAGCTCCCGGAGTACTACGCGCGCTTCGATTTCACCAAGCTGGCGGGCCGGTTCCGCACTTTTTCGACAAAGTGCCGTCGCACTTTGTCGAAAAAGTGCCGCCGGGCTAGCGGGTCACCTCGTGGAGGCAGAGCCAGTTCCCCTCGGAGTCGGAGAACCACGCCGCCTTCTCGTTGCCCATGGTGGCGATGTGCCCTTCGGTGCGCAGATCGTCCGAGTCGAAGTCGGCGAACCGCACGCCGCGGCCCTCCAGGTCGTTCACTTCGGACGAGATGTTGGAGACCTCGAAGCTGATTGCCGTGTTCTCGCTCGGCTTGGCGTCCGGTAGCGGGCGCAGGCCGATCACGTGACCCGAGCCCGCCTCGAAGTAACGAGTGCCGTCGGGTCCGGTTTCCGTCTCGCGCAGGCCGAGCTGGTCACCGTAGAAGTGCCGGGCCCGGTCGGTGTCCTGCGCGGGGAGCATGTGAGTGATCGTTGATGTGGTGAGCATGTCGACTCCTTCATGAGCGACGAGAGATCTCATGGTGCGCCGCGGAACCGCTGGAGGCAACGGGGGTTTCAGTTGGTGTTGTTGACCTCGCGGAGCGTGCGCATCGCGTCGGCGAGGGACTGCGAAGCTTGCGGTCCCAGCGGCTCGAGCACGCGGCGCCGCAGGATCTCCGCACACGCCTGGCGCGCCTTCTCCGCGACCTCGCGCCCGTGCTCGGTCAGGCACGCGAACGTCACCCGCCGGTCGTCGGGGCTCGGCTTGCGCGTGATGAGCCCGGCCGCGACCAGCCGGTCGGCCACCTTGGTGAATCCGCCGCTGGACAACGCCGCCTCCGTGGCCAGGCGCGTCATCGGCATGCGGTGGCCGGGCGTGCGCACCAGCCGGAGCAGGATGTCGAACGGCGCCGGCGCGAGCCCGAACCGCTGGGCGATCTCGCCCATGAGTCGATCCTGCGTGGCGAGGTACCCCTCGATCACCAGGCCCCACCAGGTCACGATCTCGTCATCGCCGGGAATGGTCACCCCATGACTATACCGGCTAAAACTCTTCTAGGAATATATCTTGCTTGAAAGAGGTTCTGGCGGTTACGTTGACGTCAGGCCCGCACAAGGAGCACACGATGTCCATCAAGACCAGCGGATTGCACCACGTGACTGCCATCGGCGGCGAACCCCAGCGCAACGCCGACTTCTACCTGCGCACGCTCGGGCTGCGGCTGGTGAAGACCACGGTCAACTTCGACGACCCGGGCACCTACCACCTCTACTACGGCGACCAGTCCGGCAAGCCGGGCACGCTCCTGACGTTCTTCCCGTGGCGCGACGCGCCAAGCGGCCGCATCGGTACCGGTCAGGCCACCACGACGGCCTTCTCCGTGCCGGAGAACTCGATCGGCTGGTGGAAGGACCACCTCGCCGAGGCCGGCGTCACCACCGGTCGCATCGCCAACCGCGAGGGCGAGGACGTGCTCACCTTCCGTGACCCGGACGGCCTGCAGATCGCGCTCGTCGCGCATCCGCAGGGCGATCCGCGCGACCCGTGGGACAACGGCCACGTCCCGGCGGAACACGCGATCCGGGGTCTGCATTCGGTGACCCTGTCGGTCGCGAAGGAGGACGCGACCGCCGAGATGTTCGGCGACCTGGGCCTGACCTTCGCCGCTCAAGACAGCAACCGCCTGCGCTTCACCGCCGGCGACGGTGGGCCGGGGGCGATGGTCGACGTGCTGGTCACCCCGGACGCGCCGCGCGGGCTGGTCGCCGCCGGCACCGTGCACCACGTCGCGTGGCGGGCGCCGGACGAAGACAGCCAGGCCGCGTGGCGCGCCGAGTTGGTCGACCGCGGAGTGAACGTCACCTCGATCCTGGACCGGCAGTACTTCCGCTCGATCTACTTCCGCGAGCCCGGCGGCACGCTGCTGGAGATCGCGACCGACCAGCCCGGCTTCGCCATCGATGAGCCGCTGCTGGAGCTGGGCCGCGCGCTCAAGCTGCCGCCGTGGCTGGAGCCCGACCGCGAGCAGATCGAGCGTGCGCTGCCGAAGCTCGTCGTCCCGAGCGAGAACAACCGATGACGCTCGAGCACAAGTTCGTCGACGGTTCGCCGGACGCGCCGGTGTTGTTGCTGTTGCACGGCACCGGCGGCGGACCGGACGACCTGGTCGGCCTCGGCCGGGAGCTGAGCCCGTCGTCGGCATTGCTGGCGCCGGCCGGGCCGGTGTCCGAGTACGGCGCCGCGCGGTGGTTCCGCCGGCTGGCGGAGGGCGTCTTCGACCACGACGACGTCCGGGCGCGCGCCGACCAACTCGCCGAGTTCGTGCTCGACGCCCGCGCACAGTACGGGTTCGCGGGGCGACGCCTGGTGGCGGTCGGGTTCTCCAACGGCGCCAACATCGGTGGCGCGTTGACACTTCTGCGACCGGATGTGGTCACGGAGGCCGCGCTGTTCGCGTCGATGCTGCCGGTGCCCGACCCTCCGATGAGCGACCTGAGCGGCACCCGGGTCTTCCTGTCCAACGGCGAACGCGACCCGATGGCGCCGCTGTCTTCGACCGACCGGTTCGCCGAGCTGCTGCGCGAGCGCTCCGCGTCGGTGACGGTGCACCGGCACGGCGGCGGACACCAGATCGCGCTCGACGGTCTGCGAGCGGCGAAGTCCTGGTTGGACGGGTGAGCACATGACGGACGGGCTGACCCGCTGGTCCGAGCAGTTGGCGGCCTGGGCGATTCCGGAGCACATCCTCGCCGCGGCGCCCGATTCCCCGTGGGTGGTGCCGCGCACCGTGTTCGCCCGCCGCGCGGACCGGCAGATCGCGGCGCCCGCGACGCCGACACACCAGGCGGTGCTGGAGGCACTGCCGGGCACGGTCCTGGACGTCGGCGCGGGAGCCGGTGCCGCGAGCCTGCCGTGCGCCCGCGCCATCACCCACGTCACCGCGGTGGACACCAATGCCGGCCTGCTGGCGGAGTTCCAGCGGCGCGCGGTGGCGCTGTCCGTATCGCACAGCGTCGTCGAGGGGCGGTGGCCGGACGTCGAGGTCGATCCCGCGGACGTCGTCGTTTGCGCCCACGTCCTCTCAACGCCCCGGACCTCGCGCCCTTCGCCGGCGCGCTCACCGCGCACGCCCGCCGCAGGGTGGTCGTCGAGCTGGCGGATGCGCACCCGCTGACCAGCCTCAACCGGCTCTGGCGGCACTTCCACGGCATCGAGCGCCCGTCCGGGCCGACGGCCGACGACGCGATCGCCGCGCTGCGGGAGCTCGGCATCGAGCCGGCGGTCGTCCGCTGGCACAAGGCGGCCACGCCGGAGTACGCGCGATTCGACGAGCTGGTCGACGTGACGCGACGCCGCCTGTGCCTGCCCGCCGATCGCGCGGACGAGGTCGCCGAGGCCCTGCGCGGACTCGGGGTGGACGAGGGAACGCCCCCCGACCTGGGTTCGTCGGGTCGCGCGGTGGTCACGCTCAGTTGGCCCGGTAGCCGAACCGTGTGACTCGACCTGCGCGAACGCACCAACCCGAGCACAATCACTCATATGACTCACGCGCAGGGGGACGAGCCGGCCGGCAACATCCGGCCCGAGCCGCCCGTGACCGAGCCCGCGACCGCGAAACCGGTCAAGATCAAGCACACGAGGATCAGCGGCACCTGGGTCGCGATCATCGTCGCGCTGATCATCCTGATCTTCCTGCTGATCTTCATCCTGGAGAACCTGGACTCGACCACGGTGAGCTTCCTCGGGATGGAGGGCAGCATGCCGCTGGCGGTCGCGATGCTGTTCTCCGCGATCGCCGGCGCCGTCCTCGTCGCCCTGGTCGGCGGCGCGCGCATCTTCCAGCTACGCAAGGCGACGCGGAAGGCGAACAAGGCTCTGCGCTGACCCGGCCGTACCATCGTCCCCGGAACGGGGTGATGTGGTTGACCAGCGAGAACCTGCCGGGTTCGCCGGACGGGGGCGACGAGAACCTGCTGCGCCGCGCGGGCCGGTTCGCCGGCTGGGCCGCGCGCACCGGGTTCACGATCGGGCGCCGCCTGCCCGTGCCCGGCCTGGAACTTGCCGGCGAGGGGCTGCGACAGGTCGAACGGCAGGTCCTGACGACTCTGCGCCGTCGACTCGACGAGGTCGACGACCCGTACGTGGTCGCGCTCAGCGCGGCGGGCACCGAACACGCCCCCAACGGCGCCGGCGAGCTGGTCCCCGCCCGCGAGCCCCTGCGGGCCGCGATGAAGGAGTTGCTCGACCGCTCCATCGGCTTCGGCCGCGAGCAGGCCCGCGAGTATCTCTACGCGACCGTGCTGCGGCAGCTCACGCCGGACGAGGCTCGCATCGTCGCCATTCTCGCCACCGGCGCCGCCTTTCCTGTGATTGACGTCACGGAGCGCGGTTTCGGCGGTGGGCGAACGATCTTGCGCAACGCCTCCACGGTCGGCAAGGCGGCCGGCGTGACGCTGTCCGACGAGGTCCCGGGTTACCTCTCCCGGCTGGCCGGGCTCGGCCTGGTCGAACTGGACGACGAGACCGCGGAGCTGGAGTCTCAGTACGAAATCCTGGCGACCGAGGACCTGGTCCGCAGTGCGGCCAACTCCGCCCGCCGGGCCCGGCTCGTGCGCCGGACGGTCCGGCTGTCGCGGTTCGGGGCGCGCTTCTGGGCCGCTTGCGATCCGGGCGAGTGGACTCGCGTCCTGTGAGCGCTGCCACTAGCGTGTAACGCACAGCGCCGTCCGAGCGCTCTATGTGATAAGCCCGCGTTCTGGGCAGGGCCATAGCACGCCTGGGCTCATGAACGCCAGGTTTCTGTTGCCATTCTCACGTGTGTTTCATCGTTGTTGCAGGTAGTTCGCCTGTGCGCGAAACGATGCGCTGGACGACCAAATGATCTCTGTTAGGTTGTTTTGACATGTCCGGAAAGCACTTGATCGAAAATCCGACCAAGGCCGACGGGGCTGCGCTTTGGCGAATCGCACGCGATTCGCAGAAGCTCGATCTCAACTCGCCTTATGCATATCTGTTGTGGTGCCGCGATTTCGCCGACACCTCGGTGGTGGCGCGGGTGGACGGCACCACCGTCGGATTCGTGATCGCCTACCGTCGTCCCGCGGCGCCGGACACCGCGCTCGTCTGGCAGGTCGCCGTCGACGCGTCGCAGCGTGGGCAGGGGCTGGCCGGAGCGCTGCTCGACAACCTGTTCACGCGGCTGGTGGAGGACGGGGTGCGTCACCTCGAAACCACCATCACGCCCGACAACAAGGCGTCCATCGGCCTGTTCACCTCCTTTGCGCAGCGGTGGGGGGCGCGGCTGGAGAGCACTGAGCTGTTCGGCCCGGCGGACTTTCCGGACGACGGCGTGCGGCACGAGCGGGAAGACGTTTACCGAATCGGCCCGCTGCACGCGAGATAACGCCGGAATTGGGCGAGGACGGCTGTGCGATCAGCTGTCGGCAAAGCACCAGTGAGGGGAAAACCCAAAGTGAGCATCTTCGAAAAGCTCGAATCCGAAGTGCGCAGCTACAGCCGGGGATGGCCGGTCGTGTTCGACCGCGCATCGGGCAGCCGCCTCTACGGCGAGGACGGGCGCCCCTACCTCGACTTCTTCGCCGGCGCCGGGGCACTGAACTACGGGCACAACAACCCGGTGCTCAAGAAGGCGCTGATCGACTACATCGAGCGGGACGGCGTCACCCACGCACTCGACATGTTCACCGTCGCCAAGCGCGACCTGCTCGAGACGCTCGACGAAAAGATCCTCCAGCCGCGCGAGCTGGACTACAAGGTCATCTTCCCGGGCCCCGGCGGAGCGAACGCCGTCGAGGCGGCCCTGAAGCTGGCGCGGAAGGTCACCGGCCGCGAGTCGGTCATCAACTTCACCAACGCCTTCCACGGCATGACGATCGGCGCCCTGTCGGTCACCGGCAACTCGATGAAGCGGCACGGCGCCGGCATCCCGCTGGTCCACGCGACGCCGATGCCCTACGACCAGTACTTCGACGGCGTCTACCCGGACTTCCTGTACTTCGAGCGCCTGCTCGACGACTCCGGCAGTGGGCTCAACGAGCCGGCCGCGGTCATCGTCGAGACCGTGCAGGGTGAGGGCGGCATCAACGCGGCCGGTATCGAGTGGTTGCGCGGCCTGTCCGACCTGTGCAAGCGACACAACATCCTGCTGATCGTCGACGACGTGCAGATGGGCTGCGGCCGCACCGGCCCGTTCTTCAGCTTCGAGGAGGCCGGCATCACGCCGGACATCGTCTGCCTGTCGAAGTCGATCAGCGGCTACGGCCTGCCGATGGCGCTCACGCTCATCCGTCCGGACCTCGACGTGTGGGAGCCCGGCGAGCACAACGGCACGTTCCGCGGCATCAACCCCGCGTTCGTCACCGCGGCCGAGGCCATCCGCACCTACTGGAGCGACGACGAGCTGGAGAAGGGGACCCGCGCCAAGGGCGAGCGTGTCGGTGCCGCGCTGCAGGGCCTGGCCGACGCCTACCCCGAGGCACAGCTGACCGCGAAGGGTCGCGGTCTGGCCCGCGGTTTGGAGTTCCAGAACGGGGAACTCGCGGGCCAGGTCTGCGCCGCCGCGTTCGAACGCGGACTGCTCATGGAGACCTCCGGGCCGGACAGCGAGGTGATGAAGCTGCTGCCGCCGCTGACCGTCACGGACGCCGAGGTCGGCGAGGGGCTGGAGATCATCGACGCCTCCGTCAAGGCCGTGCTCGGCAAGTAGAAGAACGAGAAGGGGAGAACTTTTGATCGTCCGGACCCTCGACGAGATCACCGACACCGACGCCGACATCCAGACGCCGAACTGGCGCTCGAAGCGGATCGTCCTGGCCAAGGAGAAGGTCGGCTTCTCGGTGCACGAGACCACGCTGTACGCGGGGACCGTCAACGACTTCTGGTACGCCAACCACATCGAGGCGGTTTTCGTCTACGAGGGCGAAGGCGAGATCACGAACAAGGCGACGGGCGAGACCTTCCCGCTCCGTCCTGGCTCGCTCTACCTGCTGAACGACCACGACAAGCACCAGGTCCGGCCGAAGACCGACATGAAGACCGTGTGCGTCTTCAACCCGCCGGTGACCGGCCGCGAAGTGCATGACGAGAACGGCGTGTACCCCCTGGTGGTCGAGGACGACGCGGCGGACGGGCCTGACGAGGACGCTGAAAAGTCCGCCTGAGCCACCACGAAGCGACCCCTACCGAAAGGCAACGCATAAAAGGAGGCGAACCGATTTGACGATCATGGAAACCGGTGTCGAGGACAGTTACCCCACGCGGGTCGCTACCGCCACCGAGCCGTTCGACCGGCCGGACCCCACCGTGTGGGGCACCGAGGCGGACGGCCCGATCGACGCGGCGACGCTCGCGTCGCACGACACGAAGGGGTACCACATCGTCGAGGGCCTGCTGTCGCCCGCGGAGGTGCAGGGCTACTGGCAGGAGCTCGTGCGGCTCTCCGGCGACGCGGGGCTGAAGACCGACGAGCGCGTGATCGCCGAGAAGACGACCGGCAGCGTCCGGTCCATCTTCGAGGTGCACAAGATCAGCGAGCTGATCGCGGAACTCGTGCGCGACCCGCGCATTCTCGACCGCGCCCGGCAGATCCTCGGCTCGGATGCGTACATCCACCAGAGCCGGGTGAACTACATGCCGGGGTTCAAGGGCACCGGGTTCTACTGGCACTCCGACTTCGAGACCTGGCACGCCGAGGACGGCATGCCGCGGCCTCGGGCGGTGAGCTGCTCGATCGCGCTGACCGACAACTACCCCTTCAACGGCGGCCTGATGGTCATGCCGGGCTCGCAGCGGACCTTCGTGCCGTGCGTCGGCGAGACCCCGGACGACTACTACAAGTCGTCGCTGAAGGAGCAGGAGATCGGCGTTCCCAGCGAGAACGACATCACCAAGCTCGCCGCGGAGTACGGGATCGACCAGTTCACCGGGCCGGCCGGCTCGGCGCTGTGGTTCGATTCGAACATCATGCACGGGTCCGGCAACAACATCACGCCGTACCCGCGGTCGAACATCTTCCTGGTGTTCAACAGCGTCGAGAACGCGCTTGTGGCGCCGTTCGCGGCGGCGAAGCCCCGGCCGACGTTCATCGGCAGCCGGGACTTCACCCCTGTGACGCGGTAGACACCGGAAGAAGTGCGGGTCGGGTGTAGCCGGGTCATCGCGCCCTGTTACAGTGCCGCCACCGCGAACGGCGGCAACATGGGTCTTCCTTGCTCGGGGTGAATCCCGTGTCACGTCGGTAGCGTTGACGAGGCGCACCCGGCCCCGTCACTTGTTTCACCGAGTGCGGCCCCGCACCATCAGATCGGGACTGATGGTGCGGGGCCGTACTCGTTCCATGGCGCGGCGCTCGGGGAGGGGCCTGTGCTGCAGGGCTTGCGCATCCAGCTGCTCGGACCGGTGCAGCTGTTCGCGGGCGGTGAGCCGGTGCCGATCGGCGGTCCGGGCATGCGCGGGCTGCTCGCGATCCTGGCACTCGACGCGAACCGGATCGTCGCGCTCGACGACCTGATCGACGCGCTGTGGGACCACGACCCGCCGCCCACGGCACGGACGATCGTGCACGGCAACGTGTCTCAGCTGCGCCGGGTCCTGCGGTCGTTCGACCCGCCCGAGGCGCGGATCGACACGGCCGCGCCCGGCTACCGGTTGAGCATCGACCCGGCGCTGGTCGACCTCCACCGCGCCCGGGTGCTGTTCGAGCGTGCCGAGGCCGCGCCGCCGACCGAGCGCGCGGAACTGCTGGCAGAGGCCCACGCGCTGTGGCAGGGGCCGGAACTGGGCGGGGTGCCGGTCCGCGCGCCCGAGCTCGCGGACCTGCGGATCGCCGTGCACAGCGCGCGGATCGACGCCGACCTCGCCCTCGGCCGCCACGACGAGCTGATCACCGAACTGACCGCGATCGTGCGCGACGACCCGCGTCGGGAGCGGGCCGTCGGCCAGTTGATGCGGGCGCTGTACCACTCGGGGCGCCGCGCGGAGGCTCTCGCCGTGTACCGGGTCGTGGCGCGGTTCGCGTCGGAGACGCTCGGTCTCGACCCGGGACCGGACCTGCGCGCGTTGCACGAACACGTGCTGAACGACGACCTCGCGCCGGCGTCGGCCCGGGTCGACGTGAGCAGGGTGGTGCCGCGGCAGTTGCCGCCGGCGGTGCCGGGGCTGTCTGGACGGTCGGCGGATCTGGCCTGGCTGGACGGCGTGACCGGCATCGGCGTGGTGACCGGGCCGCCCGGGATCGGCAAGAGCGCGCTCGTGGTGTCGTGGGCGCATCGCGTGAGCGCCCGGTTCCCGGACGGTGTCCTGTTCGCCACGCTGTGTGGGTTCGACGCGCAGCAGTCGCCGGTGCCCGTCGCGGAGGTGCTGACGCGGTTCCTGCTCGGGCTCGGGGTGTCGCCGACCGGGCTGCCGGAGTCCGCGGGTGAGCGGGTGGCGCTCTACCGGTCGTTGACCGGTGGACGGCGGATGCTCGTCGTGCTCGACGACGCCCGCTCGGCCGACCAGGTGCGGCCGTTGCTGCCGCCGGGTTCCGGTTCGCTCGCCCTGGTGACGAGCCGGACGCGGCTGGATGGGCTGACGGTGTCGCACGGGGCGCGGGTCCGGCGGCTGGAACCGCTGGCCCGGCCGGATTCGGTGCGGGTGATCGCGGATGTGGCGGGCGGTACGTTCGCCGAGCACCACGAGCGGCTGGCGCGGTTGTGCGGGGATTTGCCGCTCGCGCTGCGGATCGCCGGTGCGCGGCTGGCGGCGGGTCCGGCGTGGACGGTCCCGGACTTCGTGGCCGAACTCGCGAGCGAGCGGACACGGCTGGACGCGCTGGACGTGGACGACGCCGGGGTACGGGCGGCGCTGGATGTGTCGTTCCGGGGGTTGCCGCCCGAGGTCGCGTCGCTGTTCCGGGTGCTGGGGGCGTTTCCCGGGCCGACGGTGGGTCCGTTCGTGGTGGCGGCGCTGTGCGAGGTGCCGGTCGCCGAGGCGCGGCGGCGGTTGCGGGTGCTGGCGGCGCACCACCTCGTGAGCGAGAGTGGGCCGGACGTGTTCACGCAGCACGACCTGGTTCGGCTGTACCAGCGCGAAGTGGCAGCTTCGTCGGCAGCGGTGTTGTCGCGGGCGGTGCGGTACTACCAGGCGGCGGCCGACCGTGCGCGACGGTGGTTGTTGCGGATCGTGGACCCGCTGGACTTCTCGGACGTTCCGGTGGAGCTGCGCACTGTGGACGGCTTCGACGACGCGCTGGCATGGTTCATGGCAGAGTGGCCGAACCTCCTGGCAGTGCTGGAGGCCGCCGCCGCGGCGGGGCTGGACGACGACGTCTGGCGGTTGTCGCGGGTGGCCCACACCTACCGCGTGGTGCACCCGCTGTGGGACGAGTGGCAGCGGCTCGTTTCGCTGGGCATGTCGGCGGCGGAGGCGTGCGACGATCCGCCGGCGCGGTTCTGGATGTTGATCTCGCGCTGCGCGATGGCGCTGACGTTCGATATGGGGCCGGCGAGTTTCGCGGACGCGGTGGAGGCCCTGGCGATCGCGGGTGCGGATCCGCGGCGCCGGATCTGCGCGATGATCCACCTCGGCTGCGCCATGAACAGCGGTGGTCGTCATGAGGAGGCGGTGGCGTGCCTGGTGGCCGCGATCGAGGCGACGGTGCACAGCGGTGAGGACGAGTTGCGGGGGCAGGCGCTCGCCAACTGCGCCGAGGCGGAGAAGGCGACGGGCAGATTTGTCGAGGCGATCGCCCACCAGAGGGAGGCGCTGGAGATCGACCGGCGGCTCGGGGACGACAGCTATGTCGTCGTGTCGCTCAACAACCTGGCCGAGTCACACTTCGGGCTTGGCGACGATTCGGCGGCGCTTTCGTACGCGTCGGAGGCGGTGGAGCTCGCGTCGCGTCGGGGATTCTTGTTGCAGGAGGCCGTCGGTCGCTCGACGATGGCCCGCATCCTGCGCCGCCGCGGAGACGACGACGGGGCCCGGTCGCACCTCCGGTTGGCGCTGGAGCTGCACCAGCAGGTGAGCCCCCGGCCGCCGACGCGGGTGCTGGCGGAGCTGGAGGCGCTGGGGGCTTCGGTGGCTGATTTGCCGGTAGTGTCCGAAGCGGACGATGGTGAGGCTGAGGGCGGTGGGGGCTGACGGTTTCGATCGGCGGCTCATGCCATCCGTATCGCCCCGAACAGCCGGCCGTCACTGATCGAAGAGATTCACTTCCGGCGTGATTTCCAGCAGTTCGTGCACCGGCCGCCCCCGGCGGCCGTCGATCGTCGTGGTGCGGACTACTCGCAGGCGGGCCGTCACGGGGCGGTCCAGGTTCTCCTTGATCTGGTCCAGCAGGTCCGGCGCCACGGCCCCCTGGATCGTCCCGCCGGACTCGCGCTCGAGGTAGAAGATCCGGCGTCGCGTGCGGACCCCGTCGAGACGTCCGGACACCGTCTCGTAGCCGACCTCTTCCCGCGACTCGCGCAGGCTGCTGTGCAGCACCTTCGCCTGCTCGGTCGTCATGCTGCGCGTGACGTCCTCGCCCGCGGTCGGCGTCAGCTGCAACCCGATCCCCGAGTTCTTGACCACAGCGCTCACGATGTCGCTCACCGCATTGCGCACCGTGTCGCGCTGCAGCAATACCGCGTCCAGCGCGCCGTCGTCGGAACCGTTCGCCGGCAGAAAATCGCACAGCTCCTTCACCGCGCGCTCGGACAGCGTCTCGATCCCGTCGTGGATCAGGGCGTCGTCCGGGGCCGGCTCCGGGAAACCGAAGAAGATCGTGTTGCCGGCCTGCCCGCGCTGGATCAGCGGCGCCTTGTCACGGTCCGTCTGCTGCACATACGTGATCTCGCCCTGCGGGTTGCGAATGATGTGCCCGACCTTCGCCGTCGCGTCCTGCAGCGCCCGGCTGATGTCGGAGAACGTGTACGCGTCGAGGTTCGTCGACCCGAACATCGACACCCGCAACAACGGCGACCGCGCCGTCCGCTCGAATTTCGCGTGCGCGGCCATCGCCGAAGCGCGCGCCAGGTCGTCCAGCCATGTGCCGCCCGGGATCTCCTCGGCGATCCGGTGGAAGTCCATCATCACCACACCACCTCGGGAAACCCCCGCCGCCCCTCGTACGACCAGGTGGCCGCCCACGTCTCCTCGTCACCCGGGAAGCACAGGAACCCATCCAGCAGCCCGCCGACGGGTTGTACCTGATCGAGGTACATCGCGGGCTGCCCGACGATGACGCCGCGCAGGGTCAGCAACCCGTACAGCGAGTCGCGCACCGGCCCGGTCATGCGCTTGACCCCACCCCAGTCGTCCGGGATGAGCACGACGTCGAGCCCGCTGGGCACGTCCGGCGTTCGCGTGATGAACTGCCCGCCGATCCAGGCGCGGCCGCTCGGAATGATCCGCGCGACTGCGCCGAGATAACTGTTCAGGGCGCTGAAGAGGATCTCACGGGGGTTCTGGTGCGGCGCGTCGAAGACGAGACGTTCGTAGATGTCGGCCACGTCCGCCGGAAGCCGCCCGGGCGGCAGAACCCCGTCCGGGGTCCAGTGGGGCAGCGGCATGCCCAAAAAACTATCAGCGGCGCGCACCGCCTCCGTTGAGGGTGGTGGGCGACGGGTGGACTTATGGGCGCTCGGTTGAGGGTGGCGATGGGCGGGCTTGCCGGCGGGACGGCAGCGTGGGTGACGGGCCGGCCGGTCAGGGACGCAGCGTCTCGGTCGCAGTTCGTATCGGCCGCGGCGCACGGCGCTCGGCCGAGGCGCCCATCGACACCGCGGCCTATCAGCATGCCGTGAGCCTCAGCTCGCGGCGGCGTGGTCGTCCGAGACGGGCGGGCGGGCGGTGAACGGGGTGAGCTGTGGACGCTTCGGCGACAGCCCGTCGCCCATCGACTCGCCGCGCAGGTGCCGCCGGATCCACGGCAGCAGGTGCGACCTGGTCCACGCCAGGTCCGAGCGGCGGTTCGTGATCCAGTCCGCGCGGATGTCGAGGAGCGGCCACGGCTCGCGCCAGTCCTCTGCCGTCGGCACGCCCAGCACCTCGGCCGCACGCAGCGCGATCCGGCGGTGGCCTTCGGCCGTGAAGTGCAGCCTGTCGTCGCTCCAGGCACGCGGGTCGTGCAGCACCCCCATCGCCCACAGGTCGACGATCTTCGCGCCGTGCCGCACCGCGCTCGTCCACAGGTGCGCGTTGTAGATGCCGATCTTGCCGCGCAGCACGCTCATCACCGGCAGGTGCTTGGTGTCCGGCCCGTTGAACACGAGGACGTCGATCCCCGCGGCCCGCAGCTTGCCGATCACCTCGTCGAGCTGTGCCGCGATCTCGTCGACGTCGGTCCCGGGCACGATCACGTCGTTGCCGCCGGCGCACAGGGTGACCAGGTCGGGCCTGAGCTCGAGGGCGATGGGCACCTGCTCCGAGATGATCTCGGCGAGCTCCTTGCCGCGCAGAGCCAGGTTGGCGTACTGGAAGCCGGGCCGGCCCTCGGCGAGGATTTCGGCGAGGCGGTCGGCCCAGCCGCGGAAGGTCCCGTCGGCGTTCAGATCGTTGAGCCCCTCGGTGAAGCTGTCACCGAGAGCGACGTAGCTGTGGTAACCACGCACGCTGCCGTCCCCTTTCGCCAGCACCTGATGATCTGTTCCCCCGTTGAACAACTCAGCAGGATGCACCTGTAATCCCGACCTACGCCACCGTCGGTTCAGCGCCAGGTCACAGTCTCTTTCGTTGTCGGCCTCCTGAGCTTCTCCATTACGCCCGTTCGCCCGGATGGTGTGGCGAAGATCTCGATGGTAGCTGCCGGTTATGACATTTTTGGGGCAGGCTGTAACCGTGACCGAACAAGCCGCCCCGGAACGGGAGTCCCTCGGCAGCATCCTCGGTGGTCGCAAGGGGGCGATCGACGCCAGCCTGCCGCCGCTGGCGTTCGTGCTCGGCTGGCTGGTCGCGGGTTCGTCGATCGCGTGGGGCTCGGTCGCCGCGATCGCCGTCGCCGTGGCGGTCGGCGTCGTCCGGCTCGTGCGGGGCGACAAGGCGCGGGCCGTGGTGGTCAGCCTCGCGGCGGTGATCGTGGCCGCCCTGATCGCGCTGCACACCGGGCGGGCCCAGGACTTCTTCCTCATCCAGGTGCTGTCCAACGTGGCCAGTGCGTTGCTGTGGGTGACCAGTGTCGTGGTCCGGTGGCCACTGCTGGGTGTGGTGGTCGGCCTGCTCCTCGGGCAGAAGACCCGGTGGCGCAGGGACCCGGACCTGATGCGGGCCTACTCGCGGGCCAGTCTGGTGTGGTCGCTGCAGTACGTGCTGCGCGTGCTCGTCTACCTGCCCCTGTGGTGGGCCGGTGAACTGGTGGCGCTCGGTGTGGCGCGGACGGTGATGACCTGGCCCCTGCAGGCGCTGACGATCGCGGTGAGCGGCTGGGTGCTGTACCGGACGTTGCCTGCCGAACACCCGGGCCTGCGGGTCGTGCGGCTGTCCGGGCACGAGTAGCAGCCGGCGGCTCAGCCCGGCCGGCGCGCCGCGTGTTCCCCGAAGGCCTCCACCGCGGCCAGCCACGCCGCCCCGAACACGCCGTCGGAGCTGGTCCGTACCCGCAGCCCGGACAGTTTCGCGCGTACTCGCTCGCCGACGCGGCTGCCCTCGGCGAGCACGCTGCCGACCAGCACGACGGGCGTGTCCTCGTCCGGCTCCCGGGTCGCCAGCGCGGTTCGCACCAACAGGTCCGCGCCGCGCTCGGCGATGTGCGCCGCGGCCGGGTCGTCCACTGCGACCAGCGGCGCGAAGCGGGCCAGGCGGACCGGGGCCGCCGCGTTGACGACCGTGATCAGCCGCCGCCACGCGAACAATCGGTCGGTCGCGTCGACCCCCGCCTCGGCGAGCACCGCGATGGCCAGCGGCCCGAGGCCGCCGTCCCCGCCCAGCGCCGCCAGCGTGGCGCGCACCACCTCGCGCCCGAGCCAGAACCCGGAGCCCTCGTCGCCGAGCAGCCAGCCGTAGCCGCCCTCGGTGGCGACCATCCGGCGCTTGCGGATCCGCCCCGCGATCGAACCGGTGCCGGCGATGAGAACCGTCCCGTCCGGCGCATCGGTGGCCGAGGCGAACGCGACCTCGGCGTCGGTCAGGATCACGACCCGGTCCAGGCCGAGGTCTCGCCAGGTGCGCTCGAACAGGGCCGCGAAGGCCGGATCGGTCAGCTTCGCGGCGCCGGCCATCCCGATGACGCAGGCGCTCGCCCGCCCGGGTTCCCCGGTCGCGGCGCGGATCGCCGCCGCCACGTTCGCGACGGCCTCCTCGGGCGGATGGGAGTTCGGGTTCGCGCCCCCTGCCCGTCCGCTGCCGAGCACGGTGCCGTCGGTTCCGACCGCCAGCGCCCGGGTGGACGTGCCGCCCGCGTCGACGCCGAGGACGAACCTCATCGCGTCCGGGTCACCTTGTGCAGCCCGCGCGGGCGATCCGGGTCGAAGCCGCGGGCCAGCGCGAGCCCGAGTGCGATCCGCTGCACCGGCAGCACCTCCAGTACTGGCGCGAGTTCCTCGGCCACGGACGGTACCGGGACGCGGACCGCGGCCGGCACCTCAGCGGCGGACGAGCCGAGCGCCAGCACGTCGGCGCCCCGCTCGGCGACGGCGGCCAGTACGTCGCGCAGGGCGGCACCGCCGCGGCCGGCCCCGGTGACGGCGAGCACCGCGGTCTCCTCGTCGATGGCCGCGACCGGGCCATGCAGCAGGTCGGCGCCGCTGTACGCGCGGGCGGCGAGGTAGCTGGTCTCGGCGAGCTTGAGCGCCGATTCCAGCGCTGTGGCGTACGAATAGCCACGGCCGGTGGTGATGACGCGGTCGACGAACCGGTAGCGGTCCACGGCGCGCTGCACGTCCACCTCCAGTGCCTGCCGGGCCAGCGGCTCGATCTCCGCGGCGGCCGACGAGTCGCCACCCCGGACGGCGTCGACGAGCAGGTACAACGCGAGCAGGGTGGCCGAGTAGGTCTTGGTGGCGGCGACCGCGGTCTCGGTACCGGCGCCGATGTCGACGGCCAGCTCGGCGGCGCCGCCCAGCGGGGAGGCGGGCGTGTTGGTGACGGCGACAGTCAGTGCGCCCTGCTTGCGCGCGGTCTGGGTGAACTCGAGCAGGTCGGGTGAGCCGCCGCTCTGGCTGACCGAGACCAGCAGCACGTCCCGCAGGTCGGGCCGCGCGCCGTAGAGGGTCACCGTCGACGGTGAGACGAGTCCGGCCGGCAGCCCGAGCAAAACCTCGATGAGGTACTTCGCGTACAGCGCCGCGTGGTCGCTGGAGCCGCGCGCGGCCAGCAGGGCGAACCTCGGCGGGCGCCGGGCGATGGCTCCGGCGACCTCGGCGATCTCCGCGCGGCGAGCGACCAGCCCGCCGAGAACCGTGGGTTGTTCGGCGATTTCGGCGGCCATGTGCCGCCCGGGGTTGCTCATCCGCGATCCCTTCGAAGGTCTAGACCAATGTTACCCGGGCGCGGTTCCCTCGGGAAAGGGTAGTTTCATCCTGCGGCAGGTGCGCGGTTCGAGGAGGAGTCGGTCATGTTGGAGTCAGCCACGCGCGGTCAGCGCGAACCGAAGTACTGGGCGTTGAAGCAGCATTTGCTCGACCTGCTGGAGGCGATGCCGCCGGGTTCGCCGATTCCCACCGAACGCTCGCTGGCCACCGAGTTCGCGGTCTCCCGCACCACGGTGCGGCAGGCCCTGGCGGATCTGACCGCCGAGGGCCGGCTGCACCGGGTGCAGGGCAAGGGCACGTTCGCGGCCGAGCCGAAGCTGGCGCAGCGGCTGCAACTGTCGTCCTACACGGAAGACATGCGGGCGAAGGGGCGCGAGCCGTCGTCGCAGCTGCTGGAGATCGAGGAGCTTACGGCCGAGCCGGAGCTCGCGAAGCTGCTCGGCATCCGCAACGGCGCGAAGGTGTTGCGGATGCGGCGTCTTCGCCTCGCCGACGGCGAGCCGATGGCGCTGGAGACGACGCACCTGCCGCTCGGGCGGTTTCGCGGGCTGCGTAAACACGTGTCGGCGGGTGGTTCCCTGTACGCGGTGTTGCGGGAGCACTACGGCGTGGAGATGGAAAGCGCCGAGGAGACCATCGAGACCGCGCTCGCCGGGCCGCAGGAGGCGGATCTGCTGGGCGCCGACGTCGGCACTCCGATGCTCCTGCTGTCGCGGCATTCGTTCGCCGTGGACGGCAAGCCGGTCGAATTCGTCCGGTCCATCTACCGTGGTGACCGGTACAAGTTCGTCACGACGCTGCGGCGTCCGTAACCTTTCAAGATCCCTTGCGGTGTCAAGGGATCGTTAACGCTGTCGTGTCCACTGTGGACGTTGAGAGTGGCCTGCGTCACCTTCTGGCAACGCTGGGAGCATCTCAATCGACGAACACGTTGGACACGAAGGGGTTACACGAGAGGGAAGCGAATACACCTGCGATCATGACCGAGGAGAAGGAACAGAGCGGCGGGAAGAAGCCCGGGCTGTCTCCGGCGCAGGTTGCGGCGTCGGCGCTGGCTGCGGTGACGGCTGCCTTCCTCGGCTCCACTTTGGGGGTGGCCGGGACTGTCATCGGCGCCGGGATCGCGAGCGTGGTGACGACCGTGGGGGGCGAGGTCTACCTGCGGTCACTGCGGCGTACGCGTGCGGCGGCGCGCAAGACCGCCGAGCTGCTCGCGGTCGCGGAGACCCGGCAGCAGACGAAGGTGGTCCCGCCGGCGGTCGCGCCGCGTTCGACGCATCCGCTCACCAGACAGCAGAACGGGACGCCTTACCGAAGACCGTCGCCGCAGCTAACCGACGTCCCGCCGACCCGGGTAATCCACCCGATCGCGCGGCCGCTGTCCGGCCGGACAAATCGGATCCCGGTCGCCGGGCAGGGGCGTTCCGGGGGCGGCGAGAAAACGGTGTTCATCCCGAAGCCGGTGGATCCACCAGCGTCGGAGGAGGCGCCCCCGGCCGGCGAGAAGCCGTGGTGGAAGCGCCGGTACACGCTGGCGGCGGCGACGAGCGTCGCGGCGTTCGTGGTCGGGATGCTCGCGATCACCGGCTTCGAGGCGGCGACCGGGAGCACGGTGTCCGGCGGGACCGGCACGACGCTCGGGCGCGTGGTCGGCGGATCCGGTGGCCCGGCGCCGACGACGTCCACCGAAGTCACCACCGTCACCCGGAGCTCGACGGCCGGGCAGCAGGCGCCGGCGAGCACCAGCGCCAGGCCGACTTCGTCGAGCGCGGAGCCGACCGAGTCCCCGGTGACGACGACGCCGAGCACCAGTACGTCGGAGGAGCCGTCCGCGGCCTCGCAGACGCCGACCACGGCGCCGAGCAGCCCTTAGACGAATCTCGACGAGCGGCGGTCGCACTTTTTCGACAATGTGCGACCGCCGGAGCGCGAGTGGTCAGCCGAGCTGTGCTCGCAAGGCCCGCGCCGCGGCCTGCGGGTCTTCGGCTTCCGTGATGGCGCGCACCACCACGACCCGCGACGCCCCGGCCGCCAGCACCTCGGGCAGCCGGGCCGAGTCGATCCCGCCGATGGCGAACCAGGGCCGCTCGTTCCTGAACTCCGCGGCCGCGCGCACCAGGTCCAGACCCGGCGCGGGGCGGCCGGGCTTGGTCGGCGTCGGCCAGCACGGGCCGGTGCAGAAGTAGTCCACACCTTCCTCCACGGACGCCGCCCGCGCCTGCGGAACGTCGTGCGTCGAGCGGCCGATCACCGGCTCCTCCCCGATCACGCGACGAGCCAGGGGCACCGGCAGGTCGTCCTGCCCGAGATGCAGCACGTCCGCGTCGACGACCGCCGCGATGTCCGCCCGGTCGTTCACCGCCAGCAGCGCCCCATGCCGGGCGCACCCCTCCGCCAGGATCTCCAGCGCGGCCAGTTCCCGCCCGGCCTCCAACGGCACGTCGTCGCGCTTGTCCCGCAGCTGAATGATGTCCACTCCGCCCGCCAGCGCGGCATCGGCGAATTCGGCCAGATCGGGCCGGTCTCCGGTGCACAGGTACAGCCGTGCTGAGTCGAGGCGCTTCCTGATCTGGTCACCATTGAGGCCTGGCATGGCCTGCACCCTATCGCGCGGGTTAGGGTGGAGGTGTCCGCACGGGAGCCCGAGCCACGGGCTGAGAGGGAGCTGCCAGCGCTTCGACCGTGGAACCTGATCCGGATCATGCCGGCGCAGGGAGCGTGATTGTTCATGAGTAGCCACCACGTGGCCGTCGTCGGCGGCGGTGTCATCGGCCTGTCCGTGGCCTGGCGCGCCGTGGCCGCCGGCCATCGGGTGACGGTCGTCGACCCCGCGCCGGGACGTGGCGCGTCCTGGGTCGCCGGCGGCATGCTGGCGCCGCTCACCGAGGCCTGGCCCGGTGAGGAACAGGCCCTCGCACTCGGCGAGGCGTCCCTCGAGCGCTGGCCGGCGTTCGCGCAAGCGCTTGCGCAGGACGGCGGCGATCCGGCGCTGTCGCGGGCGGGCACGGTGGTCGTGGCCCTTGACCGGGCCGACGCCGACCAGCTGGACATCGTCGCCGGTTACCTGCGGTCGGTCGGCCGCGAGGTCGAGCAGGTCACCGGCCGCCGGCTTCGGTCGCTCGAACCCGGGCTGGGGGCCGTCCGCGGCGGCCTGCTCGTGCCCGGCGACCTCGCTGTCGACAACCGCCGGCTGCTGCATTCGCTCGAAGCCGCCGGCCGGCGGCACGGCGCGGAGTTCATCGGCGACGAGGCCAAAGCCGTCGAGCCCGGCCTCGTGCGTACGGCCGTCCGCGAGGTCCAGTGCGATGTCGTGGTCATCGCCGCCGGCGCCCGCAGCGCGACGCTCCACCCGCTGCTCGCACGAGGTGTCCGGCCGCTCAAGGGCGAGATCCTCCGTCTGCGGGCGAGGCGCACGAGCCTGCCACCTCCCACCCGCACGGTGCGCGCTGTCGTCGAGGGGCGACCGGTGTACCTCGTGCCACGCGAGGGTGGCGAGCTCGTGCTCGGCGCGACCCAGTACGAGGCCGGGTTCGACGAGACCGTCAGCGCTCGCGGGGTGCGGGAGCTCCTGGAGGGCGCCGAGCGGATCTTCCCGAGCATCGGCGAGTACGAGCTTGTCGAGACGGCGGCCGGCCTGCGCGCGGCCAGCGTCGACACACTTCCATTCATCGGCGACCTCGGTGACGGCGTGCTCGCCGCCACCGGTCACCACCGCAACGGTCTGCTCATGGCGCCGGTGACCGCCGACGCCGTGGTGGCGTGGCTGGCCGGGGAGAAGCCGCCCGAAGAGACGCTCGCGGCGGACCCGGCCCGGCTGGAAGCAGGAGGGGTCTGATGGAAGTGCAGGTCAACGGCGAGTGGCGGGCGTTCTCCGACGGCGCCACGGTCGCCGAAGTGATGAAAGCGCTGGATGCGCCCGATCGCGGCGTGGCGGTCGCGCTGGACGGTGAAGTCGTGCGACGCGGCGACTGGCCGGGCCGGGTCGTCCCCGCGGGCGCCCGGATGGAGATTCTGACGGCGGTGCAAGGTGGGTGAGGTCATGTACGACGGCGACCAGCTGGTGATCGGTGAGCACAAGCTCGACTCGCGGCTGATCATCGGCACCGGTGGCGCGGCCAACCTGTCCGTGCTGGAGCGCGCCCTGGTCGCGTCGGGCACGGAACTGACCACGGTGGCGATGCGCCGCGCCGACGCCGAGGGCGGCTCCGGCGTGCTGGACCTGGTGCGCCGCCTGGGCATCAGGCTCCTGCCGAACACCGCGGGCTGCCGCAGCGCGGCCGAGGCGGTGCTCACCGCGCGGCTGGCACGCGAGGCGCTGGAGACCGACCTGATCAAGCTCGAGGTGCACGCCGACGACCGGACGTTGCTGCCGGACCCGATCGAGACCCTGGACGCGGCCGAACAGCTCGTCGCCGACGGATTCACCGTGTTCGCCTACACCAACGACGACCCGGTCCTCGCCCTGCGGCTGGAGGAGGCGGGGTGCGCCGCGGTGATGCCGCTGGGCGCGCCGATCGGCACCGGCCTCGGCATCCGCAACCCGCACAACATCGAGCTGATCGTGGCGCGCGCGGGGGTGCCGATCATCCTCGACGCGGGGATCGGCACGGCTTCCGACGCGGCACTGGCGATGGAGCTCGGCTGCGACGCGGTGCTGCTGTCCACGGCCGTGACCCGGGCGCAGGACCCGGAACGGATGGCGTCCGCGATGCGCTCGGCGGTGATCGCCGGGCGGCTGGCGCGGGCGGCCGGACGTGTCCCGCAGCGGTTCTGGGCGCACGCGTCGAGCCCGCCGCGCTGAAAACCTGGACTTCACCTCGGTTTGCCGCGGCTAGCACGTATGGTTTACCGCACCCCGAGCGGTCGGCGAGGCGAAGGAGCTCGAGAGTGGTTGAGTCAACCGAGGACGTCGCAGGACGGTTGTTCCTCACCGTCGGCCGGCTATCCCGGTCGCTGCGGCAGGCGGGCACACCTGGTCCCGGCCACGGCTCCATTTCCGCGCTGTCGACTTTGGTCGCCAAGGGGCCGATGCGGCTCGGCGACCTGGCGGCGAAGGAGGGCGTGGCGGCCGCGACGATGTCGCGGATCGTCGCCACCCTGGTCGACGCGGGCTGGGCCAGCCGCGAGCCCGACCCGATCGACCGGCGCGCATGGCTGGCCACAGCCACCCCACAGGGCGAGCGCATGCTGCTCGGCCTCCGGTCGACGCGCGTGCACGAGCTGCAGAAGCGTATCGATCGCCTCTCGCCGGAGTACCAGGTCGCGCTCGGCCAGGCGCTTCCGGCGCTCGAGGCGTTGCTGGCGGGCGACGAGACCTGACGGCCGTCGGGTCTCGCGATGTGGGACTCGCGGCGCTGAACAGTGGGACTCGTGGGGTCAGCGGTCTTCGGGGGCCAGGCGCCAGAAGGCGGACACCGGGCCGACCTTCGCGCCCATCGGGTAGGAGTTCGCGACCGCGTTGCTCACGAACCACTTCCCGAACCGCGCGGCTTCCGGCACCGTCATGCCCCGCGCCAGGCCAGCGGTCAGCGCCGACGCCATCGCGTCCCCGGCGCCGTGGGTGTGCGGTGTGGAGAAGCGCGGGCCGGGCAGCTCGAGGAACTCCCGGCCGTCGTAGAGCAGGTCCACGCACTCCGGATCGTGCGTCAGGTGGCCGCTTTTCACCAGCACGTACTTCGGCCCCAGTTCGCGCAACGCGACGGCCGCGTCGTGCATCCCGTCGCGATCGGTCACCTCGAGCCCGGTCAGCAGGCGCACCTCGTCGAGGTTCGGCGTGATCACCGCGGCTCGCGGCAGCAGCAGGTCCCGCAGCGCGGCCAGCCCGGCCGCGTCGAACAGCGGATGCCCGTGCATCGACGCCGCCACCGGGTCGACGACGAACGGCACCTCGGTGTCCCGGCCGATGTCCGCGCGATCACAGGCCTGCGCGACCGCCTCGATGATCTCCGCGGAGGCGAGCATGCCGGTCTTCGCGGCCTGCATGCCCATGTCCGCGGCGACGGCCTCGATCTGCCCGGCGACGATCCGCGCCGGAATGTCCGAGCGGTCGTGCACGCCGAGCGTGTTCTGCACGGTCACCGCGGTCACGGCGACCAGACCGTGCACACCGCAGGTCAGGAACGTGCGCAGGTCCGCCTGTAGCCCCGCCGCACCACCGGAGTCCGATCCGGCGATGGTCAGGGCGGCAGGCGGACTCGCGTTCTGGCTCATGCCTTCAGTGTCGCAAACCGCCGATCAGGCGAGCCGCCAGAACGGGGACACCGGCCCAATGCCCTCGCCCAGCGGGTACGCCTCGGCGACGCACCGCTCGATGAACCGCTTACCCTCGTCGACCGCGTCCGGCACGCCCAGCCCCTTGGCCAGGAACGCGGTGATCGACGAGGCGAGCGTGTCACCGCCGCCGTGCGTGTGCTCGGTGTCGATCCGGCGCGCGGACAGCTCGATGAACTGGATGCCGTCGGAGAGCAGGTCGACGCACTCGGGGTCATCGTAGAGGTGGCCGCCCTTGACGAGCACCCACATCGGGCCCAGGGCCAGCAGCGCCCGCGCGGCCTCGTGCTGACTGTCCCGGTCGGTCACCTCGACACCGGTGAGCAGCCGCACCTCGTCCAGGTTCGGCGTCGCCAGCGTCGCGCGCGGGAACAGTTCCGTGCGGATGGCCTCCAGGGCTTCCTCACGCAGCAACGGATCGCCGTGCATCGAGGCCGCCACCGGGTCCACCACGAACGGCACCTCGGTGCTGCGTCCGATGTGGACCTCGTCGAGAGTCTTGGCCACCTCGGTGATGATCTCCGCCGTGGCGAGCATGCCGGTCTTGGCCGCGTGCACACCCATGTCGCCGGCCACCGCCTTGATCTGCGCCGACACGACGTCCGGCGGGATCTCGGTGAAGCCCTGCACGCCCAGCGAGTTCTGCACCGTCACCGCGGTGATCGCGGTCATCCCGTGCACGCCGCAGGCGAAGAACGTCCGCAGGTCGGCCTGGATGCCCGCACCACCGCCGGAATCGCTTCCGGCGATGGTCAGCGCGGTCTTCGGGGTGACGCTCATTACTGCTGGACCACCGGGAGGTAGACCTGGTTGCCGCTGTTCTGGAACTCGGCGGACTTCTCCTGCATCCCGGCCTCGATCGCATCCACAGTGGACAGACCGTGCTCTTCGGCGTACTTCCGCACGTCCTGCGTGATCCGCATGGAGCAGAACTTCGGCCCGCACATCGAGCAGAAGTGCGCGGTCTTGGCCGGTTCGGCGGGCAAGGTCTCGTCGTGGAAGGACCGGGCGGTGTCCGGGTCGAGCGACAGGTTGAACTGGTCGGTCCAGCGGAACTCGAACCGGGCCTTGGACAGCTCGTCGTCCCAGTCCTGAGCGTACTGGTGGCCCTTCGCGAGGTCCGCGGCGTGCGCGGCGATCTTGTACGCGATCACGCCGGTCTTGACGTCGTCCCGGTTGGGCAGGCCCAGGTGCTCCTTCGGCGTCACGTAGCACAGCATCGCCGTGCCGTACCAGCCGATCTGCGCCGCGCCGATGGCCGAGGTGATGTGGTCGTACGCCGGGGCGATGTCCGTCGTGAGTGGACCGAGCGTGTAGAACGGCGCCTCGCCGCAGAGCCGTTCCTCCAGCTCCACGTTCTCCTTGATCTTGTGCATCGGCACGTGGCCGGGGCCTTCGATCATCACCTGGACGTCGTGCGCACGCGCGATGTGCGTCAGCTCGCCGAGGGTCTCCAGCTCCGCGAACTGGGCGCGGTCGTTGGCGTCCGCGATCGAGCCCGGGCGCAGTCCGTCACCGAGGGAGAAGGTGACGTCGTAGGCGCGCAGGATCTCGCACAGCTCCTCGAAGTGCGTGTAGAGGAACGACTCCTGGTGGTGCGCCAGGCACCACGCGGCCATGATTGAACCGCCGCGCGACACGATGCCGGTGACCCGGCGCGCGGTCAGCGGGATGTAGCGCAGCAGCACGCCGGCGTGCACGGTCATGTAGTCCACGCCCTGCTCGCACTGCTCGATCACGGTGTCCCGGTAGACCTCCCAGGACAGCTTCTCCGGATCGCCGTCGACCTTCTCCAGCGCCTGGTAGATCGGCACGGTGCCGACCGGGACGGGAGAGTTGCGCATGATCCACTCACGGGTGTCGTGGATCCGCTTGCCGGTGGACAGGTCCATGATCGTGTCGGCGCCCCAGCGGGTCGCCCACACCATCTTGTCGACCTCCTCCTCCACCGAGGACCAGACGGCCGAGTTGCCCATGTTCGCATTGACCTTCACCAGGAAGTTCTTCCCGATGATCGCCGGTTCGCTCTCGGGGTGGTTGCGGTTGACCGGGATGACCGCGCGACCCGCGGCGACCTCGTCGCGCACGAACTCGGGCGTCACCCGTTCCCGCGCTGCGATGAACTCCATCTCGCGGGTGATCACGCCGGCCTTGGCGAAGCCCAGCTGCGTGTTGTTCTCCCGGTTCGCGACCCATTCGGCGCGCAGCGGAGCGAGTCCACTGTGGACGTCGATGGCGACGTCGGGGTCGGTGTACGGGCCGGAGGTGTCGTAGACGTCGAAGTGGTCGCCGTTGGTCAGCTCGATGCGGCGGGCCGGGACCTTCAGGCCGTTTTCGGTGTGGTGGTAGACCTTGTGCGAACCGGTGATCGGTCCGGTGGTCACGGTCGGAGCGACGTTCTTGCCGGACTGCGGTGCCGTCGCTGTGAATTCCACGAGAAATGCACTCCCTACGCCGGCATTACCCGGTCAGGTTCAGCGGTCGGCGGCGCCGGGTCCCAACGGACACCAGCCGCCCTCTCAGCCCGCCAAGGCGCGAGCTCCCGCGATGTTCGGTTGTCCGTGCAGACGATGCCATGCCGGAGAGCAGACCTCAAGTGCGCGACGGTGAGACCGCTCACCCGGGCCTGTCCTCGAGCACGGGTGATCACGGGGTGTTCCGGCAAGGCGACGGACGTGGTGGACCGCGGTTGACCACGGAAAACGCCGTTCTAGGCTGCTGTGCCATGACGGATGGCGCCATTGTGGGGAAGCCGAACTACGGCTGGGAGTGGGAGGACCTACTGCGTTGCCGGCTGGATCTCGACGTGCCGGAAGGGTGGCGCGCGGAGATCACCGAGGGGGGAGTGACGATGACGCCGCCGCCCGGCAATGGGCACAACAGGGTCGCGCACTTGGTCCATCGCGCCTTGGTGCGCGCGGTGCCGGACGATCGCGCTATCCTGCAGACACTGGGCATCGCCATTCGTGGAGCGAGCAGGCTCTACCTGCCCGATCTGGTGGTAGTACCGGACCGGGAGTTGTCCGAACGTCCGGACAACGTGCCGGTCCCGGCGGAGATGGCCGAACTGGTGGTGGGGATCGTCTCGCACGTCAGTGCCCGCACGGACCGCGTCGAGAAGCTCTGGGCGTATGCCCACGCGCCGGTTCCGCTCTACCTCCTGATCGACCGCTACGCCGAGCCCAAGCCGTCGGTCACGCTGTTCTCGGACCCCGTCGACGGTCACTACCGCCGCTCGGAGCAGGTGTCGTTCGGCGAGATGATCCGTCTGCCCGCACCGTTCGATCTCGCGCTGGACACCGCCGGCTTCTAGTTCACCAGCTCGGCGGGGGTGGCGTAGACGTCGACCATCGCGCCGTTGCGCAGCACCGTGACGGCCAGCCGGGTGCCGATCACTTCGGCGAACAGCTGCCGCTGGATGTCCTGCGCGTCGGCGATCCGCTCCCGTCCCACGGTCAGCACCAGGTCGCCCGGCCGCAGCCCCGCGCGCTCCGCGGGCCCGCCGCGCACCACCTCGACGATCCGCAGCCCGCCGCGCTGCCCGGTGTGCTCGGCGACGTCGTCCGGCAGTGGCGCGGGCACCCCGACCACCCCGAGGTAGGCCCGCCGCACGCGGCCTTCGACCAGCAGGGTGTCGATGATCCGCCGGGTCGTGTCGTTGATCGGTACTGCGAGGCCCAGTCCGAAACCGGCGACCGCGGTGTTCACCCCCACCACCCGCCCAGCCGAATCCGCCAGCGCGCCACCCGAGTTCCCCGGGTTGAGGGCCGCGTCGGTCTGGATCACGTTCTCGATCACCCGCCCGGCGCTGCGCGTGCGCACCGGCAGTGACCGGCCGAGCGCGCTGACCACCCCGGCCGTGACCGACCCGGCGAGGCCGAGCGGGCTGCCGATCGCCACCACGAGCTGCCCGACGACCAGTTTGTCCGCGTCGCCGAGCCGGGCCGCGGGCGGCGCCTCCGATACCCGCAGCACCGCCAGGTCGGACAGCGGATCCGCGCCCACCACCGTGAACCGTGCCTCGGTGCCGTCGGAGAACGTCGCGGTCCCGTGGGAGCCGCCGGCCACCACGTGCGCGTTCGTCACCAGGTGGCCGTCGTCGGCGAACACGACCGCGGAACCGCTGCCCTGGGACAGCCGGACGCTCGCCACGTGCGGGGCCACCTCGGCGGCCACCGAGCTCACCGCGCGCGAATACGCGTCGAGGGCATCGGCGTCATCCACCGCGACCACCACCCCTGCGATTACACCGTTACGCCCACCCGCCAGCCCGGCCACCACCCCTGATGGAAGCCGCTGCGCGGCTGCTGTGCCGAAAACCAGTGTGCGCTCGCGGGCCGGTCCCCCGCCGCCGCGTTCACCGAGGGCGAAAGCTCACTCCTCGCCGGGTAGCCAGGACAGGCCGGGCACGCCCCACTTGTTCCGCTTGAGCATGCGCTTCGCGTCGCGCGCGTGCCGGCCGACGAGCCGGTCGAGGTAGATGTAGCCGTCCAGATGGTCGGTCTCGTGCTGCAGGCAGCGCGCGAAGTAGCCGGTGCCTTCCACCTCGATCGAGTTGCCGTCGAGGTCGGAGCCGGTGACCTTTGCCCACTGTGCCCGCCCGGTCGGGTACGACTCGCCGGGCGCGGACAGACAGCCCTCCCAGTCGTCGTCCGGGTCGGGCATGGTCTCCGGGATCGCGGAGGTCTCGAGCTTCGGGTTGACCACCAGACCCTTGTGCCGCACGCCCTGATCGTCCGGGCAGTCGTAGACGAAGACGCGCAGGTCGACACCGATCTGGTTGGCCGCGAGCCCCACCCCTTCGGCGGCGTACATCGTCTCGAACATGTCCTCGGTGAGGGTGCGCAACTCGTCGTCGAACTTATCCACCTCGCGGGTGGGGTTGTGCAGCACCGGGTCGCCGGCGATCCGGATCGGGTGGATGGTCACAATCCGCGATCGTACCCAGCGCACGACCCGTGACGCGCCGGGCCGTGATCCCACAACCGGACCCTCGACCCATGGTTGAATGGCGCCCGCGGGATCACAACCGTGTGATTTGCGATGTGAGGAGTCAGATGGACGCCGCGGAGTCGAGGGCCGAGGGCGACCGGCCGTCGCCCGAGCTCACCGGCGACGAGGGCGGGCTCACTCCCAGGGAGCGCAAGGTACTGGCGTTCGAACGCCAGTGGTGGCGCTACGCGGGCGCCAAGGAGCAGGCGGTCCGCGAGGAGTTCGGCCTCTCGCCCACCCGGTACTACCAGCTGCTCAACCAGCTTCTCGACAAAGAGGAAGCAATGCGCGCGGACCCGATGCTGGTCAAGCGCCTGCGCAAGATGCGCACCGCGCGGGAGCGCAAGCGGGTCGCCCGGCGACTGGGGATCGAAGCGCTATGAACTTTCTGCAGGGTCTGTCCCGCCCGCTGCGCCTGGCCGGTGTGGTGCTGATCGGGGTCGCTCTGGTGGCGGTCGTGATCGGCGGGATCACCGCGCTGAACGGCGGCGGGAACAACGGCCAGACCGCTGCGCCGAGCCCGACGGCCACCGGCGAGACGTCCGCGCCGACCGAGACCACCGGCGCGAGCCCCACCGAGCCGGCGCCGTCCGCCCCGGCCTCGCCGACCGAGACTCCGGCGCCCGCGCCGGGTCAGCCGACGGGTACCGCCGCTGCGGGTGCGCCCGGCGGCACGGCGACCCAGCCGGGTAGCACCCCCGCCCCCGGTGCGGGTGGCGCGGCCGCCGACCAGACCGCGGCCAAGTGGGTGCCGGTGCGCATCTACAACAACAGCACCATCCACGGCCTCGCCGCTCGAGCGGCCGACGAGCTGCGCGCCAATGGCTGGAACGTCGTCGAGGTCGGCAACTACCCGTACGGCGTCATCGCGACGACCACCGCCTACTACACGCCGGGCACCGACGAGGAGACCGCCGCGCGATCGCTGGCCGCCGCGTTCGGCATGAAGGTCGAGCCGCGGTTCGACGGCATCCAGAACGCGAGCCCCGGCGTCATCGTCATCGTCACCAACGACTACAAGGGCTCGCAGGCCAAGGGCTCCTGATCAGGAACGGTTCTTCGCGTAGGCCTCCAGCGCCGCGAGCTGCGCCGGGTCCAGCGACGGCCGCACGGTGTCCCGCGCCTTCGCCAAGTGGGCGGCGGTGACCTCCGCGGCCTCCAGCGACTCCCGCATCGCGGTCAGCGCGGCCTCTCGGATCAGCGCGGCGCAGTCGGCGGCCGAGTAGCCGTCCAAAGTGGCCGCGATCCGGTCCAGATCCACATCGGACGCCAACGGCGTGTGCCGGGCGGTGGCGCGCAGGATGTCCGCCCGCGCGCCGGCGTCCGGCGGCGGCACATACACGAGGCGTTCCAGCCGTCCCGGGCGCAGCAGAGCCGGGTCGACCAGCTCGGGGCGGTTGGTCGCGCCGAGCACGACGACATCCCGCATCGGCTCCACTCCGTCCAGTTCGGTCAGCAGCGCCGCGACCACCCGGTCCGACACCCCCGAGTCGCCGGACTGGCCGCGGCGCGGCGCGAGCGCGTCGATCTCGTCGAGGAACACCAGCGAGGGCGCCGCGTCGGCGGCCTTGCGGAACAGCTCCCGCACCGCGCGCTCGGACTCGCCCACCCACTTGTCCAGCAGCTCCGCGCCCTTCACCGCGAACACGTTCAGCGCGCCGGTGCCGGCCAGCGCGCGGACCAGGAATGTCTTGCCGCCACCGGGTGGCCCGTACAGCAGCACCCCGCGCGGCGGCGCGATGCCCAGCCGCGCGAACGAGTCCGGGTAGCGCAGCGGCCACAGCACCGTCTCGGTCAGGGACTGCTTGACCTCGGCCATGTCGCCCACGTCCGCGAGCGTCAGCCCGCCGGTCGCCAGGCTGTCCGAAGTGGACATCGAGATCGGGCGGACCGACTGCAGGGCGTCGAGCAGGTCCTGTTGCGCGATGCGGGGTTCCGCGACGTCGCGCTGGCGCAGGGCCGCGCGCACCGCGGCGTCCCGGCGCAGCGCCAGCACGTCGGCGGCGACAAAGCCCGGGCTGCGGTCGGCGATCTCCCCGAGGTCCACCGAGGACTCAAGTGGGACGTCCCGCAGGAGCACGCGCAACAGCTCGGTGCGGACCCGGGCGTCCGGCTGCGGGATCGCCAGCTCGCGGTCGAGGAGGTCGGCGGCGCGCAGCCGCGGATCGCAGGCCTCGGGGCGGGCGGTGGTGGCGACCACCGCGAGATCCGGCCGGGCCAGTGCGCCGCGCAGTTCGTCCAGCACCACGGTGGCAACGGGCGGCGGCTGGGTCGCCGGGAGCAGCGTGTCGATGTCGGTGATCAGCAGGATCGCCGGGCCACCCTGCGCGGCCTGGTCGACCGCTTCGCGCAGCCGGGTCGCGATCGCGTTCGGCTCCAGCACGGCGATCGACGGTGCGGCCAGCGGCACCAGGCGGAGGTTCTCGGTCGCGGCGACCGAACGCACCAGCGTCGCCTTGCCGACGCCTTCCGCACCGGACAGCAGCACACCGAGCCGTGCGGACGTGCCCAGCCGGGCCAGCAGGTCGGGGCGGCGGAAGGTGAGGTCGACCCACTCGGCGAGCGTGCGGGCCTGATCGCGCGCGCCGCACAGGTCGCTGACCGGCGGGGCGGGCTCCTCGGGCTCCGCGACGGGCTCGACGCGCGGGGCCGCCGGTGGGGCGGCGGCCGGGCCGGACGAGCGCGCGCCGTCCCGCCAGCTGACCACAGTGGACGGACAGATCGCGACCGGGCCGCCCGGCTCGGTCGCGGTGACGGTGAGCAGTTCGGTGGTCCAGCCGGCGCCGATAGCGCGGGACAGCTGCCCGCGTACGGACGTCACGTCGGAACCGGGCGCGGGCGCCAGGTCCTGGGGGAGCAGCGACACCGCGTCGCCGACCGTCAGCACTTTCCCGGTCAGGGCGAGCCGCAGCGTGTTCGGCGACAGTGACGCGCTGGCCAGCCGCGACCCGGCGACGGTCACCGAACGGGCCTGGGTTACGTCCGCCGGCGCAACCACGACCTCCGAGCCCTCGGTGACCCCGAGGTTGGACAGCGTCACATCGTCGGCGAAGACGACCCCCGGCGTCCCGCTCGCGTCCCCGGGCGCGGCCAGCGCGGCGCTCACCCGGGCGCCGGTGAGGTGGACCGCGTCCCAGGCGCGCAGACCGAGCGCGTCGAGGACCTCCGGGTGCAGGCGCACGATGCCGCGCCGGGTGTCGAGGGCGGACGGCGTGTGCCGGATGGTCAGCGTGATCTGCGGTGCGCTCACGCTTTCACCTTAGGGCGGTCAGGCCGGGTGGCCCCACTGATCGAGGTAGGTGATCTCCTCGACCGGCGGCCGTGCGGCGGGGCGGAAATCCTGCTGGGTCGTGTAGGCGACCGGCAGCAGGGCGACCTGCGTGACGCCCTCGGGGATACCGAGCACCCCCGCGACGTCCTCCTCGTGGCCGAACAGGTGGTAGCCGGTGATCGTGCTGCCGAGGCCGCGGGCACGCAACGCGAGCTGGAAACTCCAGATCGCCGGGTAGATCGACCCGTAGAACCCGGTCAGGTCGCCGTTGCCGCCTTCCGGCCGTCCGGACAGGCACGCGAGGACGAGCGCCGGGACCCGGTGGATGTTGTCGAGCAGGAACTTCGCCGACGCCAGCGATCGCGGCGCGACCAGATGGCCGTACTCGCGCTGTGCGGCTTCGCCGACCTCACGGATCGGCTTCGCGATGCGGGCCTTGAGGCCGGGATCGCGGACCACGAGCCAGCGAATCGCGTCCAGCCGGTTGCCGGCGATCGGCGCCTGCATCGCGATCCGCAGGCACTCGGTGATCACTTCGGGCTCGACCGGCCGGTCCAGGTCCAGCTTGCGCCGCACCGAGCGGGTGGTGGTCAGCAACGTGTCCGCGTCCAAGTCGTCCTCCCAGACTTACACTGTAAGTTCTTACACTGTAAGCCATGGCGCTCACGCGGGAGAAGGTGCTCGACGCCGCGCTGCGGCTGGTCGGGGAGAACGGGCTGAGCGGCCTGTCGATGCGCAAGCTCGCGGCCGAGCTGGGGGTGGAGGCGATGTCGCTCTACAACCACGTCGCGAACAAGCAGGACCTGCTGGACGGCGTCGCGGCGCGGGTGTTCGAGCAGGTGGAGCTGCCGGACCCGGAGCTGCCGTGGGACGAGCGGCTGCGGGCGGTCGGGCTGAGTGCGTTCGAGACGCTGAACCGGCACCCGGCCGTGGTCCGTGCGCTGACGGCGGAGCAGGCCAACCCGCTGTCCGAGGGTGCGGTCCGGCTGATGGACGTCATCCTCGGCGCCCTCCTGGACGCCGGACTCGACGAGTACCACGCGGCGCGCGGGTACCGCTCACTGATCGGGATGGTGTTCGGCGCGGTGCTCGTCGGAGCCGGCGGGCTGGCGCCGGAGCGGGAAGTGCCCGCGGCCGAGTGGTTCCGCCGCACCGTCACCGCGCAGCGGCACCCGAACCTGCACCGGGTCATGCCCGCCCTGACGGGGATCGACTGCGTGCAGGACTTCCGCTACCAGCTGGATCTGCTGGTCAAGGGCTTGCGTTAGCGGTTGCGCTGCCGCAACCCGATGCGGCGCCAGCTGCGCCGCCGCGAACGGTCCTGGCCCTCCGGCGGGTACCTGCGCACGCCGCGCACCACGTGGTCCGGCGTCCGGCGCACGCCCAGCCGCTGGTTGCCGGCCACCCGCGGGAACCGCGGACGCCGCAGCCGCAGACGGCTCGCGCTGCGCCGGATCGCGCGACGCTCGCGCAGCGGCACGCCCCACGCCTCGGGATGGTTGGCCAGCCACTGGTAGCGCCGGACGGCGTAGGGGATGTGCGCCAGATAGACCACCAGTGCGGCGGCCAACGCGACCAGCGGGTACTGGATGATCGCCGCCGCCGCGAGGCCGACCCCCACCAGCAGCGGCGCGGCGGCCTTGGCCGGCACCTTGACCGACTTGAGCGACAGCGTCGGCAGCCGGCTGATCAGCAGCAACGCGATCGCCACCGTCCACACGTAGACCGCAGGCGCGCTGGACCACCAGCCCTCGCCGAACTCGAGCGTCAGGATCAGTGGCAGCAGCACGCAGAGGCCACCGGCCGGGGCCGGGACGCCGACGAAGAACTCCTTCGCGTACGGCGGTTTCTCGACGTCCAGGAGGGTGTTGAACCGGGCCAGCCGCAGCACGATGCACACCGCGAACGTCAGTGCGACGATCCAGCCGGCGCCGGAGCTGTCGCCGAACCAGATGTAGAGCACGAGCGCGGGTGAGACACCGAAGGAAATGGCGTCGGACAGGGAGTCCAGCTCGGCGCCCATCTTCGACGTCGCGTCGAGCAGGCGGGCGATGCGGCCGTCCAGGCTGTCCAGCACGGCCGCGACGCCGATCGCGCCGATCGCCAGCACGAACTGCCGGTGGAGCGCGAACTGCGCAGCGGACAAGCCCGCGCACAGCGCGAGGACCGTGATCGCGTTGGGCAGCAGCCGCACGGTCGGTGTCATCACGCGGACCATGATCAGGCTCCTTGCTCCGGCAGCGCGGCCAGCGGCGTCTCGCCGCCGATGGTCCGCTGCCCCGTGCGCACCAGCACCTCGCTACCCGGCGGCAGGTAGATGTCGACGCGCGAGCCGAACCGGATCAGCCCGTAGGTGTCACCGGCCCGGACCTTCTCGCCGTCCGCGACCTGGCACAGGATCCGGCGCGCGACCAGGCCGGCTATCTGCACGACCACCAGCTCGTGGCCGTCCTCGGTGCGCAGCAGCACCGAGTTGCGCTCGTTGTCGTCGCTGGCCTTGTCCAGGTCGGCGGACAGGAACTTCCCGGGCCGGTAGGCGACGCGTTCGATCACCCCGCCGGCCGGCACGCGCTGCACGTGCACGTCGAAGACCGACAGAAACACGCTCACCCGCGTCCGCGGTTCCGCGGACAGCCCCAGTTCCGGCGGCGGCGCGGCCTCCTCGATGAGCGAGACGAGGCCGTCGGCCGCAGCGAGCACCAGCCCCGGCCGCTCCGGCGGCACCCGCTTCGGCTCGCGGAAGAACGCCGCGGTGGCGAGGGTCGCCAGTCCGGCGATGGTGCCCAGCGGCTTCGACACCCGCCGCAGCAGCAGCGTGGCCGCCACACCGCCGGCGACGAAGGGCCGCCCGGCGGGGTGCATCGGCGGCAGCGTCTCGCGGGCGAGATTCAGCGCATGGGTGATCGGATTGCTCGCCTTGTCCGGCGTGGAGCTGCTCATCGAATCGGAGTCCCGGTAATTCGTGTCCAAGGTGTGACCGGTCCGTGATGCCAGGCCAGGCGTGGCACATCACCGATCCGGGTACCCACGCTACCGCCAGGTCTGTCCGGTCCGTTCCGCGTCCCGCCCAACGGTCACTCCGGCTGCAGAGAGGAACCGTCATGCCGGCTCCGGAGCGTACTCGCGAGGAGCGCCTTTCCGATCTGCTGCACGCATGGCGCGCCGAGGTGGACAGTGTTCCGTTTCCCCGGATGGTGTCGGCCGAAGCCGCAGTGGCACTGGTGCGGTGCGCGAAAGCCCTCGATGCCTCGCGCCAGGCCGCTGAACCCCCCGACGGCCCAGCGGCCCAGCGTGAGGGGCGTATGCCGTAAGGGTTGAATTTTAGCCTGTGCAAGCGAATTCGTGACCAGATGTAGGTGAACTGTTACAAGAAGTCACGCGTTGGGAGCAGCAGGACGTCGACCTCGCTGCCCTCGGGCGCGTCGACCACGTCCTCCGGCAGGTCGATCAGGCAGTTGGCCTGCGCGAACGCGGCGAGCAGGTGCGAACCGGGGCCGCCGCGGGGGCCGACCTCGCCGGTCACCTCACCGTCGTGCTGTGAGTAGAACCCGCGGCGGAACTGACGCCGTCCGGCCGGCGAGCGCAGCGCCTCGGTCAGCCGGGCCCGCACCCGCAGCCGATCGACCTGGCGGTGCCCGAGCGCGCTCAGGATCGCCGGGCGCAGGAACACCTCGAACGACACCAGCACGCTGACCGGGTTGCCCGGCAGCGTCACCACGGGCACGCCGTTCCACCGGCCGTTGCCCTGTGGGCCGCCGGGCTGCATCGCCACCTTGACGAACTCCACGCCGGCGCCGGTCAGCGAGTCCTTCACGACCTCGTAGGCGCCGGCGCTGACCCCGCCGGAGGTCACCACGAGGTCGACCGAGGCCAGGCGCGGCTCGATGACCGAGCGGAACTCGGCGACGTCGTCGACCACGCTTCGCACTATCTCGACCTGGCAGCCGAGGGCGCGGATCCCGGCGGCCAACATGATGCTGTTCGACTCGTAGATCTGGCCGTGGCGCAGCTCCTGCGGCGGGGTCACCAGCTCCGAACCGGTCGACACCACCAGCACCCGCAGCGGGGCGTGCACCGTCAGACTGCCCTCGCCCACCGCGGCCGCCAGGCCGAGCTGCGCAGGCCCCAGGACCGTGCCCGCGTGCAGCGCGATCGTGCCGGCGCCGACGTCCTCGCCGGTGCGGCGCAGGTGCGTGCCCACGGCAGCCGGTTCGCGAATCGACACCTTGTCGGTGCCGCCGTCGGTGTCCTCGACCTTGACCACCGCATCCGCGCCTGGCGGCATCGGCGCGCCCGTCATGATCCGGTGCGCCGTGCCAGGGAGCAGTGGCGGCACCTCGGTGCGCCCCGCCGGGATGTCCTCGGTGACCGGCAGCTCGACCGGGCCGGCGGCAGTGGCCGCGGCGACGTCGACCGCGCGCACGGCGTAGCCGTCCATCGCCGAGTTGTCGAACGGCGGCAGCGAGACGCCCGCGGCGACGTCTTCGGCCAGCACCAGCCCGGCGCACTCGGTGAGCGGGAGCGTGGCGGGCGGGGCGGTGCCGAGCAGCTCGGTGACGGCCGCGCGGTAGGTGTCGACGGAAATCACGCGGACCATCCTGCCTGGCGGAGGCCGTCGTGCAACACTTCCCCCGCTTGTTGATCTGGAGGGGGAGGTATGCAGGTCCGCACCCGGCACACGCCCGCGTTCGGCGTCGCGCGCGTGATCCTGGGACCCGGGGAGGCCGTGCAGGCCCCCGGCGAGTCGATGCTCGCGAGCAGCTTCGGCCTTACCGAGGCGGCCGGCGGCCGCAAGTCGCCGTCGGTGTTCACCGCTCCCGCCGAGGGCGGCTGGCTCGATCTCGCCCCGTCCGGCGCGGGTGACGTCTACCCGCTGGAGTTCGACGGCCGCACCGGTTGGTGCGTCGCGCGGCACGCGGTGCTCGCGCGCCCGGCGTCCGTGCGGTCCGGCGCGTGGCCGGGGCTGCGCGCGATGTTCGGAGCCGACGGGATTTCCCAGGGTTTCCTGGAGCACTACAGCGGAACCGGTCCGCTCGTGCTCGCGTGCGCCGGCCCGGTGGACCAGTTCCAGCTGGCGGCGGGTGAACTCATCTCCGTGCGGCCCGGCCACCTTCTGGCCTATCCGGACAGCGTCCAGTGCCGCCTCCGGGCGTTGGACCCTTCGGGGCAACAGTCGATCCGTACGGGCGAAGGACTCATGCTCGACTTCGCGGGACCCGGAACGCTTTTGGTGCAAGCGCGTAAATCTCGCTGATTGTTATTGATCCCGCGCGTTTCTCGGGTACCGTTACGTCCACTCGGGAGCCTGGCGGGCACGGCTTCGGGAGTATTCACGAGGAGGAAGCCGTGGCACTTGGCACGGTCAAATGGTTCAATTCCGAAAAGGGCTACGGGTTCATCGCGTCTCCGGAGGGACCCGATGTCTTCGTGCATTACTCGGCGATCCAGTCGGACGGGTTCCGTACCCTCGACGAGGGGGATCAGGTCGAGTTCCAGATCGAGTCGGGCCGGGACGGCCGGACACAGGCAGCGGACGTCCGCAAGGTGCCGTAACAGCTGCGGCTAGGCTGCGCTGTGTGACAGGCGATGTGTCGGGGGACCTCACCGGTCGCCGGCTGGGTAACTACCGCATAGACGGGGTTCTCGGCAAAGGTGGCATGAGCGTCATGTACAAGGCCACCGACGTGCGGCTTGGTCGCAAGGTCGCCTTGAAGGTGATCGGCGATCACCTCGGTGCCGACGCCGAGTTCCGCGAGCGGTTCGTGGACGAGGCGCGGAGCACTTCCGCCGTGGATCACGCGAACGTCGTGCCGCTGTACGACTTCGGTGAGCTCGACGGGATGCTCTACATCGCCATGCGCTTTGTCGACGGCGCCGATCTGGCGAGTCTCATCGCCGACGGGCCGATCGCGCCCGAGCGTGCGCTGAGGCTGCTCGACCAGGTCGCCGACGCGTTGGACTGCCTGCACGAGCGCGGCCTCGTACACCTCGACGTCAAACCGGCCAACGTGCTGGTCACCAGCCGGGAGTCGGCACGTGAGCACGTCTACCTCGCCGACTTCGGGCTGACCCGGCGCGGCGCGACCGGCCACCGAACCCGCGGAGGCGACTTCCTCGGGTCGCCGACCTACGCCGCGCCGGAACACCTGCGCGGGGAGCCGCTGGACGGGCGCACCGACCAGTACGCGCTCGCTTGTGTGCTGTACGCGTGCCTCACCGGGCAGCCGCCGTTCGGCGGCGACGTGCCGGCGGTCATCAAGGGGCATCTGGCCGTCGAGCCACCTGCCGTGTCCGGGTTGCCCGCCGCGGTCGACGAGGTCGTGCGCAGGGGCATGGCCAAGAATCCCGCGGATCGCTTCGACACGTGCGTCGAGCTGATCACCGCGGCGCGCGAGGCCCTCGGCTCGGCCACACCGCCTGGGCCGGCCCAGGCCAACACTGCGCGGGAGGCCGGGATGCCGCAGTACCCGCCACCGGGCGGCCCGGGCGCTTCCGCCGGGCAGCCGGGCCACCCGGGTCAGCGGGTGCCGCAGCAGCCGGGCGCCGACGGTGCGCCGTACGGCCGGCCCGGTGCGCCGGTGCCACCCCAGTTCCACCCGAACACCTCGCCGCACGGGCAGCAGCCGCCGTGGGGCCGGCCACCGCCGCCCGGCCGGCCGCAGCAGCAGAACCCGTACCAGCAGCAGGGTTATCCGTCCTACGGCCCCTACGGCGCTCCCGGCTACGGGCCGCAGCCGCCGCGCAAACGTAGGGGCCTGAAGTGGCTGTGGGCCGGCCTCGCCGGGCTGGTCGTCATCGCGGCGGTGGTGGTGACGCTCGTTCTGGTGAATCGCGACGGCGGTTCCACGCCCGCCCCGACCACCGCGCCCAACATTCCCGTCGGGCCGACCGGTGGCGCGACCGGCCCGTCCACCCGCGGCGGTCCGCCACCCGCGACGATCTCCATCAAACCGAGCCCCTGACGTGCGGTTCTTGCACTCGCGGCCGGAGAGTGCTAAACACGGCGTTGGCACTCGGCAGCGTCGAGTGCCAGAAGCACCATGGTCGGGACGGTGAGGCCGGCTCGGGGTACCGAGCAGGTCGTCCGTCGCGGGCACCGAGCCTGGCCGAGCTAAGTGTCCTGCTGCCTGTCCGAATACAGGGCACGGCAGCGACCACTACCGGAGGACAACACCCCAATGGCCAAATTGATCGCGTTCGACGAGGACGCCCGCCGCGGGCTTGAGCGCGGACTCAACACCCTGGCCGACGCCGTCAAGGTGACGCTTGGCCCTCGTGGCCGCAACGTCGTGCTCGAAAAGAAGTGGGGCGCGCCGACGATCACCAACGACGGTGTCTCCATCGCCAAGGAGATCGAGCTCGAGGACCCGTGGGAGAAGATCGGGGCCGAGCTCGTCAAGGAAGTTGCCAAGAAGACCGACGACGTCGCCGGTGACGGCACCACCACCGCCACCGTGCTGGCCCAGGCGCTCGTGCGCGAGGGTCTGCGCAACGTGGCCGCCGGTGCCGACCCGATCGCCCTCAAGCGCGGCATCGAGCAGGCGGTCGAGGCCGTCGTCGAGCAGCTGCACAAGGCCGCGAAGGAGGTCGAGACCAAGGAGCAGATCGCTGCCACCGCCTCGATCTCGGCCGCGGACCGCACCATCGGTGAGCTGATCGCCGAGGCGCTCGACAAGGTCGGCAAGGAAGGCGTCGTCACCGTCGAGGAGTCGAACACCTTCGGCCTCGAGCTCGAGCTCACCGAGGGTATGCGCTTCGACAAGGGCTACATCTCGGGCTACTTCGTCACCGACGCCGAGCGTCAGGAAGCCGTCCTGGAGGACCCCTACGTCCTGCTGTTCGGCTCGAAGATCGCCAACGTCAAGGACCTGCTGCCGGTTCTGGAGAAGGTCATGCAGTCGGGCAAGCCGCTGCTGATCATCTCGGAGGACGTCGAGGGCGAGGCCCTGGCCACCCTGGTCGTCAACAAGATCCGCGGCACCTTCAAGTCCGTCGCCGTCAAGGCCCCGGGCTTCGGTGACCGCCGCAAGGCGATCCTGCAGGACATCGCGATCCTGACCGGTGGCCAGGTCATCTCCGAGGACGTGGGCCTCAAGCTGGAGAACGCGGACCTGAACCTGCTGGGCCGGGCTCGCAAGGCCGTCATCACCAAGGACGAGACGACCATCGTCGAGGGTGCCGGTGACGCGGACCAGATCCAGGGTCGCGTGAACCAGATCCGCGCCGAGATCGAGAAGTCGGACTCCGACTACGACCGCGAGAAGCTGCAGGAGCGGCTGGCCAAGCTGGCCGGCGGCGTGGCCGTCATCAAGGCCGGTGCCGCCACCGAGGTCGAGCTCAAGGAGCGCAAGCACCGCATCGAGGACGCCGTTCGCAACGCGAAGGCCGCCGTCGAGGAGGGCATCGTCGCCGGTGGTGGCGTGGCTCTGCTCCAGGCGTCCAAGGCTGCCTTCGAGGGCCTGCGCCTCGTCGGTGACGAGGCGACCGGTGCGAACATCGTCAAGGTCGCCGTCGAGGCTCCGCTCAAGCAGATCGCGGTCAACAGCGGTCTCGAGGGCGGCGTCGTGGCGGAGAAGGTCAAGGGTCTGCCGGAGGGCCACGGCCTGAACGCGGCGACCGGCGACTACGAGGACCTGGTCGCGGCCGGCGTCATCGACCCGGCCAAGGTGACCCGTTCGGCGCTGCAGAACGCGGCTTCGATCGCGGGTCTCTTCCTGACCACCGAGGCCGTCGTTGCCGACAAGCCGGAGAAGGCTGGTGCCGCTCCGGCCGGCGACCCGACCGGTGGCATGGGCGGTATGGACTTCTGATCCGATAGTCCGGCGAAAGCCCGGGTGCGCTCCGCGCATCCGGGCTTTTTGCTGTTCACTCCTGGGGCATGAGCATCCAGCAGATCGCATAGATCAGGATCGGCGCGCCGAATCCGAGGAGGGTCGCGGCGACGAGGACGATACGGATGACCGCCGCGTCGACGCCGAGCAACTCGGCCCAGCCACCCGCGACGCCGGCGATCATCTTGTCGGTGGAGCTGCGGCGAAGCTTCTTCGTGGTCACTGTGTTCGTCATGTCTTCATCGTGCGCTGCGCTGCGGAGTGGCACATCAGGGACGAACCCGGAGGCCACCCGGAAACTCTGGGCCAGGGTTGTGATGTGCGTATAAGGTCGATCACATGGCCGGATCATTGCTCGGTACCGAGGTTCGGCGGGTCGAGGACCCGGACCTGGTGCGTGGACGTGGAACGTTTGTCGACAACTTGAAGTTCGAGGGCGCCTGTTATGTCGCCTTTGTGCGATCGCCATTCGCGCACGCGCTGATCAGCAGCATCGATACCAGCGAGGCCGCGGCGGCGCCGGGGGTGATCGCGGTATACACGGCCGCGGACCTGGACCTGGACGCGCTGCCGATGTTCCTGGAGGTGAACCCGCAGGCCAAGCGTCACGCGCTGGCGGTCGACCGGGTGAGGTTCGCCGGCGAACCGGTGGCGGCGGTGGTCGCCGAGTCCGCGGTGGCGGCGGCGGACGCGCTCGAACTCGTCGACGTGGACTACGACCCGCTCCCGGCCGCGGTGGACCCGGAGCGGGCGCTGGAGCCGGACGCGCCGGTGCAGTTCCCCGAGATCGGCTCGAACATCGGGGCCGGCGAGCGCGACGAGGCCGGCGCCGAAGCGCTCGAGGGCGCGGACGTGGTGGTGCGGGCTCGCATCGAGAACCAGCGGCTGGCCGTGGCCCCGATGGAGGGCAACGCGATCGCCGCGCTGCCCGCGGACGACGAGTTCGATCTGACGGTGTACGTGTCGACCCAGATGCCGCACGGCTTCCGGGACATGGCCGCCACGCTGTTCGGCCTGGACGGCGACCGGATCCGGGTGGTGGCGCCCCACGTGGGCGGCGCGTTCGGCGGCAAGGTCGGGATCACCGCCGAGCACGCGGTCGTGATCGAGACGGCCCGGCGACTGGGACGGCCGGCGAAGTGGACGGAGACGCGGTCGGAGAACCTGCAGGCCTCGCCGCAGGGCCGGGCGCAGGTGCAGTACGCCGAGCTGGGGGTGCGCCGGGACGGGTCGATCGTCGGCCTGCGATGCCGGGTGGTCGGCGATGCGGGTGCCTACGCCGGGTTCGGTGGCGGGCTCGCGCTCGGACCGACGCGGACGATGGCGCAGGCCGTCTACCGGATCCCGAAGATCAGCTACGCGGCGATCGCGGCGATCACCAACACCGCGCCGGTCGGTGCGTTTCGTGGCGCGGGTCGGCCGGAGGCGACGGCGATGATCGAGCGGTTGATGGACCTCGCCGCCGACGAGCTGGGGATGGACCCGGCGGAGATCCGGCGGCGCAACTTCTTGCGCCCCGACGAGTTCCCGTACACCACGTACAGCGGGGCCAGGTACGACACCGGTGACTACGACCTGCCCCTGCGGAAGGCCTTGGAGGTCGCCCGTTACGACGAGCTGCGAGCGGAGCAGGCGCGGCGGATCGAGGCCGGCGAGCCGCGGCTGGTGGGGATTGGCGTGAGCGCGTACGTCGAGATCACCGGTGGTGGCGGCGGCGGTGAGTTCGGGTCGGTGGAGATCCGGCGGGACGGAACGGCCGCGATCAAGGTCGGCACGTCCGGGCACGGGCAGGGGCACCCGACGTCGTTCTCGATGCTGGTCGCCGACGCCCTGGGCATCCCGATGGAGTCGATCGAGTTCCTGCAGTCGGACACGGCCGCGGTGCCGCGTGGCGGCGGAACGGGTGGTTCGCGGTCGCTGCAGGTGGGCGGCAGTGCGGTGCGGCAGGCGGCGGAACTGGTGCTGGAGCGCGCCCGGGAGCTGGCCGCGTCGCGGCTCGAGGCCGGTGTGGACGACATCGTGCTGACCGACGGCCGGCTCGGCGTGGCCGGTGTCCCCCAGGCCACGCTCGGGTGGGCGGAGCTGGCTGCCGCGGCCGAGGAGGAGGGCCGCCCGCTGCTGGAGACGACGGACTTCAAGCCGGGCGGGGCGACGTTCCCGTTCGGCGCGCACGTTTCGGTGGTCGAGGTGGACCTCGAAACCGGCATGGTGAAGCCGTTGCGGCATATCGCCGTGGACGACTGCGGGCGCGTGCTGAACCCGATGATCGTGCGCGGGCAGCAGCACGGTGGCGCGGTGCAGGGGATCGCGCAGGCGTTGTGGGAGCAGGTTTCCTACGACGAGGACGGCAACCCGGTGACCGGCACGTTCGCCGACTACCACGTGCCGTCCGCCGCTGATTTGCCGACGCTCGAGGTGAGCAATACGGAGACGTTGACGGACCGGAACCCGTTGGGCGCCAAGGGAATCGGCGAATCCGCCACGGTCGGCTCGACGCCCGCGGTGCAGAACGCGGTGGTCGACGCGTTGTCGCACCTGGGAGTCCGGCACGTCGACATGCCGGCGACGCCGCAGCGCGTGTGGCGCGCGGTGCAGGGTCGGGGGTCCGACCTGTGGCAGGAGCCGCCGGCCGCGTTCGACACCTTGCCGGTGCGATCGTCGAGCGCGTCCGCCGATGCCGATGAGGCAGTGGCTTAGGGTGCCGTGCGTTCGCCGGCGCAGCTTCGCCCGTTCGCGGTATCCAGGCGAATGGGCGAGGCTCGGCGGCGTGGCGCGTGAGACCGCTCCGCGAGGACGACACCCGACTGCGGCACGGGATGGTCACGCCCGGATCGCGTCCGCTCCGCCGGCGTTGCCCGGACGTGTTGGTGCGCCTGACTCTGAGCCGGTGTCCGTGCGCGCTCAGCCGGCGAGGCGGTTGAGGCGCTCGAGCCAGAGGGCGGTCGTGGCTTCGTCCGCGCGTGTTTCGTCAGCACGGTCCGGCTCGGGTGCCTGGCGTAGGACGGGCAGGTAACCGTCCACAGGGGACAGACTGTGACTGGTCGTGTCGACCGTGAGCAAGGACATGGTGCCCAGCCCGCAGGCGAAGTCCAGTTCGGGAAGGGCCCCGGCGAGCGCGAGACCCGCCGCCAGCCCGACGCTGGTCTCGACGGCCGAGGAGACGACGCACGGGAGCCCGGCCGCCTCGGCCACCTCGAGCGCCCGCCGGACGCCGCCAAGGGGCGCTACCTTGATCACCGCGACGTCGGCGGCGTTCGCCACCGCCACCTTGAGCGGATCCTCGGCCCGCCGAATCGACTCATCCGCCGCGATCCGGACGTCGGTCCTCTTGCGAACGGCCGCAAGCTCGTCAATGGTGGGGCAGGGCTGCTCGACGTACTCCAGCCCGCCCGCGGCCCGCTCGAGCTCCCGGATGGCTTTCACAGCGGTGTCGACATCCCACGCGGCATTGGCATCGACGCGAATCGCGCCATCAGCCCCCAGCGCGTCCCGCACAGCCGCCACACGCTCGCAGTCCTCCACAATGGACGTCCGCGGATCCGCGACCTTGACCTTGGCCGTCCGGCATCCCGACTTGGCGACCATGTCGTATGCCGTGTCCGGCGCGACGACGGGAACGGTGGTGTTGACCTCGACCCGGTCGCGCACCGGCGCCGGCCACCCGCGCTGACTGGCTTCCACAGCGGCCGCGAGCCACGGCGCACTCTCGCGATCGTCATACTCCGCGAACGGGCAGAACTCGCCCCAGCCCGCCGGGCCTCGCAGGAGCACCCCTTCGCGCACCGTAATCCCCCGAAACCGGTTCCGGAGGGGGATCGCGTAGACCAGAGGTTCATCCACGGCGCCCATCCTCCCACGATCGCCTGCCCTCAATCGGCTCGCGGCTCTTGGCGCGGCGGCCGGGGCCGCGGCGCGGTGGTCGCGGTTGCCTCATCTCGCCGGCTCGCGGTTCTCGGCGTGGTTATCGCGGCTGCCGACGTCGCCGCGTCGCGGCTTTCTGCGGGGCAGCCGGTGTTGGGGTCGGCACGGTGGCCGAGGCTTTCGTACTGGATGAAGCCGCCCGTTGGCTAATACCACTGGCGGCCCTCATTCCGGGAGCTTCGCGAGATCCGCCTCGATGGACCACGCCGTGCGCAGCAGTTCGGGCACGTAGTCGCGCTCGACCACGCCGTGGCCGAGTTCGTCCGGGTGCACCGAGGCGCTGACGGCGGCGATCACCCGTCCACCCCGGTGCCGTACCGGCGCCGCAATCGCCGCCAGGTCTTCGCCGGTCACGTCGTGTTCCGCCATCGCCCACCCGCGCTCCCGGGCCTGCTCGATCTCCTTGTGCAGGCCGGCCACGTCCTGGAGCGCGTCGAGTCGCCGACCCAGCTCGTCCTCGGGCAGCGCGGCGAGCAGGACCTGCCCGTCCGACGTCATGTGCGCGGGCCGGCGCGCGCCGACCGTCAGCGGCGCGCGCCGGCGCCCGGGTACGACGGCCAGGTACACCACATCGGCGCGGTCGAGCACGGTGAGCGACGCCGTCTCGTTCAGCTTGTGTGCCAGATCGTGCAGGTGCGGGTGCGCCACTTCGGGCAGGGCAAGCCCGGACAGGTACGAGTACCCCAGGTCCAGCGTCTGCGGCGTGAGCCGGAACGCCTGACCGTCGAAGCGCACGTACCCCAGGTCCGCGAGGGTGAGCAGCAACCGGCGTGCCGTCGCCCGGTCCAAGCCCGTCCGCTTGGCCGCCGCACCCGCGGTGAGCGTCGGGCGATCCGGCCCGAAACACCGCAGGACCGCGAACGCGCGGCCGACGGCCTGGACGAAATGCGGGCCGTGGCCAGGACTTTCGCCGGGCGTCATGCTCGTCATCGAACCCTCCGACTGCCACCCGATCGGATCACTTCATCCTATGTCCGAATGTTTCGTTCCCGCCGCACCGCGGGTAGTTCACCGGGTGAATCCTCTGTACGGAAGGAGCGCAATCGTGGCGAACACACTCTCCGGTAAACGAGTGGCATTCGTCGTCGCGCCCGAAGGCGCCGAGCAGGTCGAACTGACCGAGCCCTGGAAGGCGGTCCAGGAAGCGGGCGGGCAGCCGGAGCTGGTGTCCACTTCGCCGGGCAGCATCCAGGCGTTCAACCACCTCGACAAGGCCGACACGTTCCCGGTCGACAAGGTGGTCAGCGACGTCTCTCCCGACGAGTTCGACGCGCTGGTCCTGCCGGGCGGCGTGGCGAACCCGGACTTCCTCCGCACCGTTCCGGATGCGGTGCGCTTCGTGCGCGGGTTCTTCTCCCAGCAGAAGCCCGTCGCGGCGATCTGTCATGCGCCATGGACCCTCATCGAGGCTGACGTGGTGCGCGGCCGCCGGATGACCTCCTGGCCGAGCCTGCAGACCGACCTGCGCAACGCCGGTGCCGAGTGGGTGGACGAGGAGGTCGTGACCGACTCCGGTTTCGTCACCAGCCGCAAGCCGGACGACCTGCCCGCCTTCTGCGGCAAGCTCGTCGAGGAATTCGCGGAGGGCAAGCACCGCGCTCAGGCGAAGAGCGCCTGACTGATTTTCAGGACGCCCGGTCGGCTTGTCAGGACGGCAGGTCGATCGGGCGGCTCGTGACCCCCAGCCGGGTCGCGAGCGAGACGGCGTCGCCGGGCGCCTTGACCTTGACGTCATTGTCGAAGTAGACGTAGACGTCGCGCATCTTCTTACCGCCGGTGCGCTGCCAGCGGCGAATCTTGCCGGTCCACCTTTTCAGGGCCTCGTCGGTGTAGCCGCTCGCGTAGAGCTCCTCATCGCCGTGCAGGCGGACGTAGACGAAGTCCGCGGTCACCTCCTCGAAACTGGGCCAGGTGCCGGCCGAGTCTGCCGCCACCAATGCGATGTTGTTGTCCCGCAACAACTTCTGACACTGTTTCGAGTGGAAACTCGGATGCCGGGGCTCGAGTGCGTAACGCAAACGCCGGTTCTTTCCGGCTTCGGTATGAGCTTCTCCCTTCAGCTTGTCGTCGTGCTTCTTCGCCAGGTCCGCCGCCGCTCGGGTGTTGCGGGGAAGTCCCTCGAAGAACTGTCCGAACCGGTCGGGTTCGAAGGCGAAGTTCGCCGGGAGCTGCCAGAGGATCGGCCCGAGCTTGGGGCCCAGTGCCAGCACCCCCGAGGCGAAGAAGTTGGCCAGCGGCGTCTCCGTGTCGGTCAACCGCTTCATGTGGGTGATGAAGCGACCGCCCTTCACAGCGAACACGAAGTCATCCGGCGTCTGCTCCGCCCAGGCCCGGAACCGCTCCGGACGCTGGAGCGAGTAGAACGAGCCGTTGATCTCCACGGAGTTCACCTGCCGCGAGATGTACTCCAGCTCGCGACGCTGCGCCAGGCCCTTCGGGTAGAACGTGCCCCGCCACGGCGGGTACCGCCAGCCCGAAGTGCCTACCCGGATCTCGGCGATGGTGACCTCCTCCTCCGTCCGTTCAGTCCCAGGAGAACCTCCAGTGGCGCCGGTGCGCCAGGCTCGCGGCGTACTCGCGGAGGGTGCCCGGTTGTCCGGAGAAGCTGCGCACGCTGAACGCACGGTGCTCGGCGGCCAGGATGAGCGCCCGGCCCTGGTTGCGGGGCGGCGCCGCGACCGAGAGCTCCAGCTCGTCGAAACCGAGCACGACGAGCGTCGCCCCGAACCGGTCTTCCCAGCTGCGCAGGACCGCGGACAGCGCGGCCACCTCGTCCGTCGACTTGATCATGCCGGTCCAGCCGAGCGCGGCCGGGACGTCAGCGGGCCGCTCGACCGCCACCAGTCCCAGGCGGTAGGGCGCGCGGCGGGCGAGGATCGAGCCGGTGTTGCCGGCTTCGGCGAAGGGATCCACCCGCAGCTGCGACTTCTTGGCCAGACCGGGGAAGTTGGCGCCGTACGGCCGCAGGCAGCCGGTGCCGTCCGGGCAGCAGAACGGATCCCACCACCGGGCGAGAGTTGCGTTCACGTCGACGTTGCCGACCCGGTGGACGGCCGGCGCCAGGCGGCCGCGATCGGTGAGCCAGTCCTCGCCGTTCGCGGCGAAGCGCGGATCATGCGGGATCAGCACGGGCCACAACGCCGAGCGCTCGAACTCCGCGATCATGGCCCGGTACAGGCCGGGATCGGCCAGCGGACCGTCGGAGACCCACATCGGCCCGACCCACCGGCCGGGTGGCAGGTCGATGCTGGTCAGGGCCTCGGTGACGAGGCTTTCCTCGGGCGTGGCGGTGGTGGTCACGAGACCTCCTCGGGATGGACTGCGTCGATGAGGTCGAACAGTAGTTCGAGGGTACGACAGTTTTCGGGCTCGAGGACGGTCCGCTGAATCTTCACTCGAACGGTCGAACACTCGTTCGAGACTTGTGGTAGCTTCGGTCATGGGCGGGTCTTGTCCCGCCGCTCAACTGGGGTTTTCCGGGGCGCTCGCGACGACGGCGCCGAATTCGTATGAGCGTGGAGTCCGGTGCGGCCGGCCTGCAGATGCAGGGCCAGCGCCAGCAGCCAGATTCCGGTCAGCGCGAGTGAGAGCGGCAGCAACGCGAACAGGTGCTGCCATCCGACCGCCATCCCGATCGAAGCCAGGAGGCACAGCAGCAATGACACTCCGACCAGGCGCGGCCACCGATATCCTGCGACCACCGGCGCGGCCGACAGCAGCAGGCCACCGAGTCCGATCAGTGCCTTCGGTGCACCGGCGGACAGCCACAGGACCAGCCTCACCGTGCTGGGCGCCGCCGCCCGCACGAAACCGGCCCACGACCACGTCCGCGACAGACGGCGCAGGGCGGCCGCGTCCGCGCGACGGGCACGGCTCAGCATCACCGTGGCCGCCACGAGGAACGCCACGACGACGAAGATCACCCCTGCCCGTACCACGGGCGTGGGGTTCCACGTTCCGGCGGCGACTATGCCTCGCCGCGTCGGCGATCAGCCGCGTGACGGTTTCGCTGCGGTCTCCCGCCACGCGGGTCGTCGCGCATCTACGGGATCACTCGGCCGGCCTATGCCTCGCCGCTGCCCGACAAGTAGGCGTCCGCGTCGTGGATCGTGTACGCGTAGCCCTGTTCGGCCAGGAACCGCTGCCGGTGGGCGGCGTACTCGGTGTCCAGCGTGTCGCGTGCGACCACGGAGTAGAAGTGCGCCTGCCTGCCGTCGGCCTTCGGACGCAGGAGCCTGCCGAGGCGCTGCGCCTCCTCCTGACGCGAACCGAAGGTGCCCGAGACCTGGATGGCGACGGTCGCTTCCGGCAGGTCGATCGAGAAGTTCGCGACCTTCGACACCACGAGCTTGTCGATCTCGCCGCGCCGGAACGCGTCGAACAATGCTTCGCGTTCCTTGTTGCGGGTGGATCCCTGGATCACCGGCGCGTGCAGCTCGGCGCCCAGTTCCTCGAGCTGATCCAGGTAGGCGCCGATGACGAGTGTCTGTTCGCCCGCGTGCTTGTCCAGAATGGACTTCACGACGGGCGTCTTCGTCCGCGCGGTGGCGGCGAGCTTGTACTTGTCCTCGGCTTCGGCGGTGGCGTACAGCAGGCGCTCGTTGTCGGTGAGCGTCACCCGCACCTCGACGCACTCCGCGGGCGCGATCCAGCCCTGGGCCTCGATGTCGCGCCAGGGCGCGTCGTACCGCTTGGGGCCGATGAGCGAGAAGACGTCCCCCTCCCGGCCGTCCTCACGAACGAGGGTCGCCGTCAGGCCGAGGCGGCGGCGGGACTGCAGGTCCGCGGTCATCCGGAACACCGGCGCGGGCAGCAGATGCACCTCGTCGTAGACGACCAGGCCCCAGTCCCGGGAGTCGAACAGCTCCAGGTGCTTGTACTCGCCCTTGGACTTGCGTGTGATCACCTGGTAGGTCGCGATGGTGACCGGGCGGATCTCCTTCTTCTCGCCGGAGTACTCGCCGATCTCGTCCTCGGTCAGCGATGTGCGCGCGACCAGTTCGCGCTTCCACTGCCGCCCGGCGACGGTGTTGGTGACCAGGATGAGGGTGGTTGCCTGCGCGCGAGCCATGGCGGCGGCGCCGACGAGCGTTTTCCCGGCTCCGCAGGGCAGCACGACCACGCCAGAGCCGCCGGCCCAGAACGCCTCCGCGGCCTGCCGCTGGTAGTCGCGCAGTCCCCACCCGGTCTCGGCCAGATCTATCGGATGCGCCTCGCCGTCGACATAGCCGGCCAGGTCCTCGGCGGGCCAGCCCACTTTGAGCAGTGCCTGCTTGAGCCGGCCCCGCTCGGAGGGGTGGACGGTGACGGTGTCGTCGTCGATGCGAGCGCCCAGCATCGGGCTGATCTTCTTGTTGCGCAGCACCTCTTCGAGCACGGCGCGGTCGGTGGTGGTCATCACCAGGCCGTGTGCGGGGTTGTTGGCGATCTGCAGCCGCCCGAAACGCGCCATCGTGTCGACGATGTCGATCAGCAGCGGCTGCGGCACGGGGAAGCGCGAATACGTGGTCAGCGCGTCGACCACCTGCTCGGCGTCGTGACTGGCCGCGCGGGCGTTCCACAACGCGAGCGGGGTGACCCGGTAGGTGTGCACGTGCTCGGGGGCCCGCTCCAGTTCGGCGAACGGGGCGATCGCGATCCGGGCGTCGTCGGCCATCGGGTGGTCGACTTCGAGCAGCACGGTCTTGTCGGATTGGACGATCAACGGGCCATCGGTCACGTACTCCTTTATACGGTGCTGCCCGAGGTCGGACCCTGTTGGTCGGCTGTGGGACGACCGAGCCAACGGGCCGACGCCCGGTCGAGGGGCCCGCCCGGAGCTCGCACCGGTCGCATCAGCAGGCGGACCTCGGTGGGGCGGTCGTCCGGTTCGGCCTGAACCGGATCGACGCGGTCCGGCCGGCTCCGGCGGCAGTGGGTGGCCGCCGGTGAGGTCGAGGCTGCGTCGCGAGCGGAAGCCCGAGCAGATCGACGGCGGGCACCCGGCATGGGCCTGGCCGGGTGGCGGTTGGTCCTCACGGCCGTCCAGTTGAACGCCAGATGCGGGCGATCAAGGTCCATGCGGCAAAGATCCCGGTTGCATACCGCCGGTCGGTGAGTGGGCAAGGCTGGTGTGGCCGCCGAGGAGGCCGTTGGCTTGCTGGAGGCGGGCTTCGTCAGGCGCGTCCCGCGACGGCTGCCGGCGAGGGGCGCAGCCAAGGACGCCACGTGGAGTGTCGAACGACTTGCCCTGTGAAAGATTTTGGCGAGCGGGTGGAACCCGCGCTCCGGGCCCAATACGATCGCCGACGGACCGCGTCACGAGTGGCGCGGGCGGGGCGTGTGTGTCAGCGGTCGCTACCCTCTCGGGGGTTGGTGATCGGCGGGTGCCGATCCGAATCCGGCAAGGCGGCTAGAGAAGGAAGTCAGGTTGGCCCGGCGGCACAAGCGTCCCGAAAGCGGTGAGGCGCTGGACCGGCGGCCGGACGCCCGCGCAGGCAGCCGATGGCGGCTGCGGAACTGGCGGCTGCGCACGAAACTGATCGCCGTCCTGCTCATCCCGATGCTGACCGTGCTGGCGCTGATCAGCCTGCACGTGCGCGCTGACCTGGAGCATGCCGAACAGTTGGCCGAACTCGCCGCGCACAGCCGCGTCGACGCGGGCGTCAACGCCGTCGTCAACGAATTGCAGCGCGAGCGGGATCTGACCGTGCGTTACGTCGCGGGGCAGCGCCGGAACGGGCTGAGCGAGCTGCATGACCAGCGCGCGCGGGTCGACGACGCGACGGGTGCGTTCGCTCGCGAACTCGCGGCACAGCAGTCGCTATTGTCGCCGACAAGTGCGAACGAGCTGAGGGACGCCCAGTCGCGGCTCAGCGCACTGCCCGGCTTGCGCTATTCGGGTGAGCTGTCGAACTCGTCCGCCGATTCGGTCCTGACCTCCTACAGCGACCTCATCTCGGGTGTGCTCGACCTGTCCGACCAGGCCGTCGCGGAGATCGCCGACGCGGAGGTCGCGCGGCTGCGGCTGGCGGCCAACGCGCTCGCTCGCGTGAAGGACCAGATGTCGGTCAAACGCGCCGTGCTCGGGCAGGCGTTCGCGGAAGGCGAGGTCTCCAACGACCGGCTGCGCAGGCTCCTCGGCGCGGATTCCCAGCTCGTCGCCGCGAAGAACGACTACCGCAAGTTCGCCACCCCGGCCGAGCAGCGGTCCTACGACCAGACCGTCGCCGGCCCCGCCGTGCAGACGGCGAACACGCTGTTCGAACTCGCGGTCACCAGGACCGAGAGCGGGCAGAGCCTGTCCGGTCTCGACTCCCGCCAGTGGGACCAGGCGATCACCGGCACGATCGACCTCGCCTACCAGTTCCAGCAGACGCTGCAGGTGCAGACCCAGCAGCGGTGCGATGCGCTGGCCACGGACGCGCGGCGTTCGGCGATCGTCAACGCCGCGGTGGTGTTCGGCGCGCTGCTCCTGTGCGCGGTGCTCGCCGTGGTCATCGGCCGCTCGCTGCTGCGGCCGCTGCGGATCCTCCGCAACACGGCGTTCGACGTCGCCGAGCACCGCTTGCCGGCGGCGGTGGACGGGATCCTCGCCGACCCGCACCCCGAATTCATGACCGCGCATCGCGGAGTGGCACCCGTTCCGGTGTTCACACGGGAGGAGGTCGGCCAGGTGGCCCGCGCGTTCGACGCCGTGCACGGGCGGGCGGTGCGGCTGGCCGGTGAACAGGCGCTCCTGCGGGAGAACATCAACGCAATGTTCGTCAACCTGTCCAAGCGGAGTCAGGACCTGGTCGAACGCCAGCTCGCGGTGCTGGACCGGATGGAGGCCGACGAGCAGGACCCGGAGACCCTCGGAGGCCTGTTCGAACTCGACCACCTGGCCACGCGGATGCGCCGCAACAGCGAGAACCTGCTCGTGTTGTCCGGGCACGATTTCGGTGACGCGCAGGCCGAACCGGTCGCGGCCGAAGAGATCATCGGTGCGGCGCTGTCCGAGGTCGAGCACTACCAGCGGATCGAGCTGACCGCGATGCCGGAGGTCGCCATCCGCGGCGAGGCGTGCAACGACCTCGTGCACGTCATCTCCGAGCTGCTCGAGAACGCGACCCTTTATTCGCCGTCGGAGAAGACGGTGACCGTGGTCAGCTCGCTCGCCGAGGACGGCGCCTGGCACGTGCACATCACCGACCAGGGTGCCGGCATGCCAAACCCGGAGATCGACCGCGCCAACAAGCGGCTGGCAAACCCACCCGAGGTGGACGTCGAGGTGTCGCGCCGGATGGGCTTGTTCGTGGTCGCCACGCTCGCGAAGCGCCATGACATCCAGGTGCGGCTGCGGTCCGCGGACGGTGGCGGGCTCGTCGCGACGGTCGTCGTCCCCGCCGCGCTCGTGATCGAGCACGCCCCGGCAGACCCGGAGCCGCTTCCCGCGCCGGTTCCGCCGGAGCCGCCGGTGCCGGTCTCGCTGCCGTCGCTCACGCCGATCCCGTTGCCGGGATTCGTGCCCACGCCGGAAGCGGAGCCGGACGACACCGCCTTGATACCGGTTGTGCGGGACGAGCCGGTCCGCGCGTCGGTGCGGCCGGAGAACCCGGTCGACTGGCCGACCGCCGACAACGACGCCTTCCCACCCGAGGACGAGGAGCCGACCGAGCGGATGCCGGCCTACCAGGCGGTGCTGTCGCGGTGGTTCACGACGGGTGAGCACTGGCCGGTCAGCCGCCATCCCGCGACGGCCGCTGAGCAGCCGGAGTGGCCGTCGGCGGACGACGACGAGGCGATCGATGGCAACCCGCCGAACTTCCCGCAGCAGATGCGGCGCCGGGCCGAGCCGTTCGACCCGCCGACGCTCTCGCTCGACCCGGACGAGGTCCGCCACCGGTTGTCGCGGCTGCAGAACGGTTTCGCTCGGGCCCGCGACGCGCGGGGGACGGAAGGCTAGATGGGTCCGGCCCGGCATCGATCGTCCGGGTAGGGCTCGAGAGCTCGGGGTGGCTCACGGCTGCGCGGCGGAATCAGACACATGGTGATCACGGCTTTGCCGGGCGGATCGAACCGTGGTGACCGCGGCTGTGCCGGGCGGATCCGGAGGATGGTGATCACGGCTGTGCCCGGCGCATTCGGACAGCGGGTGATCACCGCGGTGCCGGGCGGATCCGGCGCGTGGTGGTCACGCCTGTGCTGTGCGGATCCGGTGCGCGGTGATCACCGCTGTGCCGGCGGATCGAACGTGGTGCATCACGGCTGTGCCGGGCGGCTCTGGAACGCAGCGACCACCGCTGGGCCGCGCGAAGCCGAACACCGCGCGAAGCCGAAGACGGTCAGCGGGACCGTGTTCGTGCGCGGCTCCGCGACGTAGTGATCGCCCGCGCGGGCGCACCGGGGATGGCACCCGCCCCGGGCGGAGCCGAGGGGCCGTAGGCGATTCGCCTGCTTGTCGCCGTCGTGGCACGGCCCGCGTCACCTTCTCCAGCCGTCCGCGCCAGCAGCCGCCGCTATCTACTGTCGGTAACGCATTGAGTGCTCAAACGGGTGGGGAGTAGATCACGAGTTAGGGCGCATGATTGTGTAGATCCAACGATCGAGTTGAGCGTTCGCCGGCTGGCGCCCCTAAATGAAACATTCGCCGCCGAAGTGTCCCAACTTCCGGTTAGTGAGATAACTAACATCGAACCGAGGTTCGATGCGATACACGTAGCGTGACGTGGTGACGGTTACTTTCTGGGGCAGTTGGTGAGAATCCGCCACTCGAGTGAGGGACAAAGTTCGTGGTGAGAGCCGTCTGCCCGCTTCCTTTTCGTCCCGCTAGCCGATAGCCTCTACCCCCGATCGGGTGGCCACCCGTTAACCATTCACGTCGTGGTTTTCACGCCATGGAGCCCGAGAGCGGAAACGCGGAAACTGGACAGCTCGAACCGGGAAGGAAGTCCTCGGTGCCCCAGCCCACCAGCGGGGAGCGCGGTCGCAAGGCAGTGTCCCTGGCGGAGTCGCCTGTCGCACAGAGTAGCGAAACCAGTGCGCAGGACAACGCGATCGGAGCATCGACCGGGGGTGACCGGGCCCGGCGGGTCCGCGGACTCGCGAACTGGCGGGTCAGCGCCAAGATCGCCGCGGTGGTCGCCGTCCCGACCGCCGCCGCGCTGTCGCTTGCCGGCCTCCGCGTGTACGACAGCTTCGCGACGATGACCGTCTACCAGCACGCCGAGCAACGCATCGAACTCAGCGGAAAGGCCGCGGCCGAGGTCGACGCGTTGCAGCGCGAGCGGGATGCGATGTCGGCGTGGATCGCCTCGGGCCGTCCCGCCGACCGGACCGAACTCGACAGCGCGATCGGGACGGCGGACAACGCGGCCGGCGCCGTGCGCGGTGCCGTCAGCGAGGTCGCCGCCATCGATGACGGCGTCACCTCGGCCCGCTACCAGCAAGGCCTCGCGCGGCTCGACAGTCTGAGTCAACTGAGGTCGGCCGCCGCGGGCGCGGACTTCCCGAACCTGGCCGCCCAGGCCGGCTACACCGGCGTCATCGACGCCCTCCAGCTGGTCGCGGGCGAGTTCGATGCCGACATCTCCGACGAGGGCCTGCAGGACCGCCATGACGCGCTCGGGTTCCTCGCGGAAGCCAAGGAGTACTCCGCCCAGCAGAACTCCTATCTGCGCAGCGCCGCGATCCGCGGCCAGTTCGAGCCTGCGGAGCTTGCGAACCTGACCACCGCGCAGTCGAACCTGATCGCCGCCATTCACCGGTTCAACGACATCGCGAGCCCGGAGGCCCAGCTCGACTACTCGGCCACCGTGTCCGGCCCGCAGGTGACGCAGCGGCTCACCTTGCAACAACTGGCATTGCTGCGCGCGCAGGCGAACCCGCCGCTTGCGCTGGCCATCGATCCGCGCGCGGTGGCGCAGTCCTCATCGGACACGCTCGGCCTGATCAGCCAGGTCCAGAACCGGCTGATGAACGAAGCCGCGGCCTACACCGACGGGCTGATCAACGCTCAGCAGCAGAGCCTGGTGATCACCATCGCCGTCGTCCTCGCCGGGCTGCTGCTCATGCTCGTGCTGATGTACGTCGTGGCCCGCTCGCTGATCCGCCCCCTGCGCAGGCTGCGTTCCACCGCTCTGCAGGTCGCCGAGGTGCACCTGCCCGACGCGCTGCAGCGGATCATGCGCGAGGCGGATCCCGCCGCGGCGGCGGCCGCGGCGATCGAACCCGTGCCGGTCCACACCACCGAGGAGGTCGGGCAGGTGGCCCGCTCCTTCGACGTCGTGCACGGGCAAGCCCTCCGGCTCGCCGTCGAGCAGGCAGCGCTCCGCGACAACGTCAACGGCATCTTCGTCAACCTCTCGCGCCGGTCACAGCGCCTGGTCGAGCGCCAGCTCGCGGTGATCGACCTGCTGGAGGCCGACGAGCAGGACCCCGACCACCTCGCGAGCCTGTTCGAGCTGGATCACCTGGCGACCCGGCTGCGCCGCAACGGCGAGAGCCTGCTGGTGCTCTCCGGTGCCGGGCTCAGCAAGTCGATACCCAAGCCGGTCTCCGCCGGTGACGTCATCGGCGCCGCGGTGTCCGAGATCGAGCAGTACGCACGGGTGGACGTCGGCACGATTCCCGACGTCGCGGTGCGCGGCCCGGCCGTGCAGGACCTCGTGCACCTGCTCGCCGAACTGCTGGACAACGCCACCTACTTCTCCGAGCCGGAGACGAAGGTCAGCGTGCGTGCGGTGGTGACCCGCAGGAAGGCCCTCGCCATCCAGATCACCGACCGCGGCGTCGGAATGTCGTCGGAGCAGGTCGCGGAAGCCAACACACGCCTCGCGGAACCGCCGGACCTGGACGTGTCCGTCACGCGGCGGATGGGCCTGTACGTGGTCGCGCGACTGGCCCAGCGGCAGGGCATCGAGGTGCGCCTGCGAGAGAACGAAGACATCGAGGGCGGCGTCATCGCGCGGGTCGTCGTGCCGCCGGACCTGCTCGGCCAGGTCGTGCGGGAGCCGTTGCCGCGCGCCGTCGAGGTGTCGTCGCCGAGCCTGCCGCCTGTCCCCGCGCAGCGCACGCCGGCCAACCTCGCGCGCCGCGAGCCCGCCGAGGCCCGGGAGCCGTCGCAGGCCGGTGCCCTTCGGCCGCTGGACCAGCCGATCAGCCTCGACGACCTGGTCGCGGGCTCGTCGGAGGCCGCCTACCTCAGCCGGGGCAAGCCGCGTACCGACGAGCCCGAGCCGGCCGACGACGCCGCCCCGCTGGAGGACCAGTTCAGCGCACTGGCTCTGCCCAAGCGCGAGCCCCAGTACATCCCGGTGACCGAGCAGCCCGCGCAGGAGCCGCTGCCGGTGACCGAGAGCGTGTTCGACGACGACCTGCCCACCAAGCGCCTGCCGATCTACCAGTCGGTGGTGTCGCGGTGGTTCAGCGCGGAGGGGGAGGACCCGGACTCGGTGGCCGGCAGTCTCGACGAAGAGCCCGCACCGCCCGCCGAGGAAGCCCCCCAGACCGGGGACGATCGTTGGCGCAGTGTGTCCGATGACGGCTGGCGCGCGGTGAAATCCCTGCTGGAATCGCAGGAGGAGGAGGTCACGACGGCCGGGCTGCCGAAGCGGGTGCCCAACGCCCATCTCGTCCCCGGCTCGATTCCCGCCGGCGAGCCCGATGCCTTCGCCGACACGACCGTCGCCACGCCGGGGTATGGCGCTCTGGCCCGCTCCGCCGACGCGGCGCGCGAACGCATGGCGAGTTTCCAGCGCGGCTACGTGACTGGTCGGCACGCGCTGGAGGAAAGTACGCCGGGTCCCGACGATCAGGGTGACCAGGCGGATGGCGGGGGAACCTCCTCGCCGGACGAGGCAGTGAGGAGTGCGGAGTGACACGGGCGGGATCGCTGCAGCCGGGAGGCTCCACGCCGCAGGCGCCGCGGAACAGTTTCGCGTGGCTGATCACGGACTTCGTGCACCGGGTGCCCGGTGCCGCGCATGCCGTGGTGGTGTCGGCGGACGGACTGCTGCTGGCCGCGTCGCGTGGGCTGCCGAAGGACCGCGCGGACCAGTTGGCCGCGGTGGCGTCCGGGCTGACCAGCTTGGCGCGAGGTGCGTCGAAGGTGTTCGAGGGCGGTCCCGTGGCGCAGACGGTGATCGAGATGGCCAACGGCTTCCTGTTTCTCATGTCGGTCTCGGACGGTTCGTGCCTGGCCGTGCTGGGGGCGCCTGACAGCGACATCGGTCTCGTGGTGTATGAGATGACCCTTCTGGTGGATCGAGTTGGCCAGCAGATGACGCCCGAGATGCGGGCACAGCTCCAGGGAGCCGCGCGCGGTTGAGCGCGCCGGGCACGAGAGGGACTGCAGTGGACGGTGCGCAGCCGGCGGGCGTGGGCTCGGGACGGCTGGACGACGACGCCGGGGCCGCCTGGCCGGACGAGGCGCAGGCGGCGCGAGCCGAGGACTGGAGCGGGTTCCGGGCCAAGGTCGACCGGGCCTGGCGCCTGCGCCGGGCGGTGCCGGATGAGAAGCGGTCCAGTGCCCTGAGCGAACCCGAGCCGCCGGGCTACCGGGCGACCGAGTATCCGGTGTTCACCGGCGACCGGCTGCTGTCCGGTCCCGCGGCGGAACTGTTCGGGGACTCCGGCCGGCCACTGGCCCCGGCCGGGGAGTTGCCGTCCACACCCGCCGCGGACAGCCACCCGAGTTTCCCGCCGGTACCGGCGCCGGTGGCGGCGGAGGAGACCTCCGGTCTGGTCCGGCCCTACTTCCGCACGCGCGGGCGGACCCGTCCCAGCTACGATCTGCCGATCGAAGCACTCGTCTCGACCAGCGAGCGGGGACGGATTCTCGACCGGGTGAAAGTGCCCGAGCACAGGTCCATCTGCGGCTTGTGCCTGGACACGCGCTCCGTGGCCGAGGTGGCGGCGTATCTGCGCATGCCGCTGGGGGTCGCGCGGGTGCTGATCGGCGACGTCGTCGATCTCGGCCTGGTCCTGGTCCATTCCACGACGTCGGTCGTCGGCGATCGTCCCAGTATCGAGTTCATGGAGAGGGTGCTCAGTGGGCTTCGGAGAATTTGACTCCGACGCGAACACGTCGGCCGCGACGGGACCGACGCAGTCGGCCAAGATCGTCGTCGCCGGCGGCTTCGGTGCGGGCAAGACGACCCTGGTCAGCGCGGTCTCGGAGATCGATCCGCTGACCACCGAGGCGGTGATGACCGAGGCCAGCGTTTCGGTGGATGACACCACCGCCACCCCGAACAAGGCGACGACGACGGTCGCGATGGACTTCGGCCGGCTCTCGCTGGGCGACGACCTCGTGCTCTACGTCTTCGGTACCCCGGGTCAGCACCGGTTCTGGTTCATGTGGGACGACCTGGCCGTCGGGGCGATCGGCGCGGTCGTGCTGGTTGACACCCGGCGTCTGGCGGACGCGTTCCCGTCGATCGACTTCTTCGAGAACCGGAACCTGCCCTACATCGTGGCGATCAACTGCTTCGACCGGCTGCTGCACCACCAGATCGAGGACGTGCGGCACGCGCTGACGATCTCCGACTCGGTGCCGATCATCGCGTGCGACGCCCGTCAGAAGGAGTCGGCGAAGCAGGTGTTGATCACCGTCGTCCAGCACGCGATCAACCGGGACCGCGCGTTACAACCGGGATGATCGGGTAACCGTGCCGCCGGAAGGGTGAATCGGTGTGAGATCACCCCGCCCGGCAGGTGGCCAGGGCCTGGTTCGGCAATACCCTGGTCGGAATAATCGCAGAACGGTCCCGACCGGTGAGGAGGCACATGACGGCATCGGCACAGCAGTCGAGCAGTTTCGGCTGGCTGATCACCGACTTCGTGCGACGCGTTCCGGGCGCGGCGCACGCCGTGGTCGTCTCCGCGGACGGTCTGCTGCTGGCCGGTTCGGAAGGGCTGCCCAAGGACCGGGCCGATCAGCTGGCCGCGGTCTCCTCCGGGCTGGTGAGCCTGACGTCCGGTGCCGCGCGGTGCTTCGAGGCGGGCTTCGTGAACCAGACCGTGGTCGAGATGGAGCGCGGGTACCTGTTCCTGATGTCGATCAGCGACGGGTCGAGCCTGGCGGTGCTGGCCGCGCCGAACTCCGACATCGGGACGGTGGCGTACGAGATGACGTTGCTCGTCGACCGGGTCGGCATGCAGATGACGCCGGAGCTGCGGAGCCAGCTGCAAGGTGGCATGCGCTGATGAGGGGACGCTCGCAAGGTGCCGGCGGCCCCGGGGTCGACGCGTGGGACCGGCTGCACCAGGGCACCGAACGTGAAGGACTGGACTCGCCGGCGCGGTTCGTGCTGAACAAGAAGCCGGTGGTGCTGCAGGTGCGCACCCCGGTGCGGCCGTCGCCCCGCACCGGGCGGCCGGCCTCCGGGGTGCCTGCGCCCGGGACCACCGCGGCCGTGGTTCCTGCGGCCGGGGTGCCCGTTGCGCCGGGTGTGGCTCGGGTGCCGGGCACGGGTGGGGTGCCGCTGCCGCCCGCGCAGTCCCGCGGTGATGCGGCGTCGGTCCGGACGCGGATGATCATGCGGCCGTACGCCCGCACGGGTGGCCGGACCAGACCGGACTACGAGCTGGCGCTCGAGGCGCTGGTCTCGACCACCGACCGGGGGCGCGTGCCGCAGGCCGTGACCGGGGTGCAGCACCGGCGGATCTGCGGCTTGTGCGCGGAGCCCCGGTCGATCGCGGAGATCGCGGCGTATCTGGACCTGCCGCTGAATGTCGTGAAGGTGCTGGTCAGCGACCTGGACAACGCCGGGCTCGTGTTGATCCACCAGTCCGGTTTGTCCTTTGGGGACCGCTCGTCGCGCGAGTTCATGGACCGGGTGCTCCAGGGCCTGCGCCGGCTCTGACCGGCGGTCGCACAAAGTCGAAAATGTGCCACGCCGGCTCTGCCCGGAGGAGGCACAAAGTCGAAAATGTGCTGCTCTGCACGGCGCGATTCATTCGAAAATCGGAATATGCCGTTGCGTATCCGCTGCGTTGTACGCGAATATGGTGCGTCGGACGCAACTCATGGATGAGGGGCAGCACGCAGTGGACCACTCCGCCGGAGCTTCGGCGCGCTTGACCAGGGACGCACGGCGGGCAGTGCTCGCCGGTGCCGTCGGCACGACCATCGAGCTGTACGACTTCTTCATCTACGGCACCGCGTCGGCGCTTGTGCTGAACCGGTTGTTCTTCCCGTCGCACGACCCCGCCGTGGGTACGCTGGCCGCTTTCGCGACATTGTTCGTCGGTTTCGCCGTGCGACCGATCGGCTCGACCATCTTCGGCCACATCGGCGACAAGCTCGGCCGGAAACGGGCGCTGATCATCACCCTGCTTCTGATGGGTGCGGTCACCGGGGTGATGGGTCTGCTCCCCACCTACGGCCAGATCGGCATCTGGGCTCCGATCATCCTCGTGACCCTGCGATGCATACAGGGGCTCGCCTACGGCGGCGAATGGGGCGGGGCCGCGGTGCTCGCGTCCGAACACGCGAACCGGGACGGGCGAGGATTCGCCGGATCACTCGTCCAGCTGGGATCGCCGATCGGGCTCCTGCTCTCGTCGGGCGCTTTCGCCCTCGTGGCTCTGCTGCCGGACGATCAGCTGCTGTCCTGGGGCTGGCGCATACCGTTCCTGGCGAGCGCGATCCTGGTCGGCATCGGACTGTGGGTGCGGCTCGGCATCAAGGAATCGCCCGAGTTCGTCCGCGCGAAGGAGGCCGGCGAGATGTCCTCGCGGGTGCCGGCGATCGACGTGTTCCGGCACTCCTGGCGCGAACTGGTCATCGCGGTGTTCCTGCGGTTCGGCCCCGACATCGGCTACTTCGTGTTCGGCACCTTCGTCGTGAGCTACGCGGTCAACGCCGGAGTGCCGCGGCCGCAGATCCTGCTCGGTGTGGTCGTCGCCGCGAGCATCGAGGTCGTCACCATGCCGCTGTTCGGGCGCCTCAGTGACCGGATCGGCCGGCGGCGCCAGTACCTGATCGGATCCGCGTGGTGGGCGGCCATCGCGTTCCCGGCGTTCTGGCTGATCGACACCGGGAGCACCGGGCTCGCCTGGGTCGCACTCGTCCTCGCGTTCGCGGTGGGACACGCGATGCTCTGGTCGATCGCGCCGGCGATCAACTCCGAGCTCTTCCCGACCCGGTACCGACTGACCGGCGTCAGTTACGGGCTGAGCTTGTCGGCGATCTTCGCGGGCGGGCCGGCGCCGCTGATCGCGGCGAGCCTGGTGCTCGCCCTCGGCGGCGCGTCGTGGGGTGTGTCCCTCTACGTGGTCGCCGCCGCGGCTGTCTCGTTCGTCGCGATCCTCTGCACGCCCGAAACGTCCAAGCGGCAGCTGTCGGATGACTTCACCAGGCAGCACAAGCCGGCGCACCCGGCCGAGGAGATCGCCGCCGACTGATCAGTCGTCCACCAGCGCGGCCGAGGTGATCCGGTGCAGCGGGTAGCGGTCGTCATCGGTGCTGGTCAGCATTCCGCCGCCGACGTGAGCCGGCGTCACGACGCGCTGGCTCGCCGTCCCGTGGGCGTCGACGAACCCGATCCACACCTCGCGGCGTTCGCGGTGGGCGCGCGCCAAGAGCGCCATCGTCGCGGCCGTGTTGGAGCCTCCGCCGCCCGCGGGCAGGCGCACCGCCGCGCCCTTGCGGCTCGCCGCGGCGCGGTCGCCCGCCCGGATGTGCGTGACCACCGACGCGGCCTGCGAGTGGTTCAAACCGGTTTCGGGGACCACGCGCCGGGTCTGCCGCGGCCGCGCGGGAATCCGCCGTCCGGACGGGCGCAGGTCCATCACCCGCCCGTCCGGCCCCTCGGCCGCCGGGGCGAAGCCGGCCGACCGGAGCCCATCCAGCACCTCGGCCAGTGGATACGGGCTGATCAGGACCGTGGGGGCGATCTTTCGCAGTTCGTACTCACCCGCGGCCGGGTTGCTCAGCACTTCGGCGAGCAGCACCTCGTCGTCACACCGCAGGAACGAGCCCGCCGCCCCGCCGCGCATCCGCCCGTGCCGTCGCGCGACGTCGTCGATCAGGTACGTCAGCGACTGCGGCACTTCGGTGGCCGACCGCTTCCGGAACAGTTCATGCAGCTCATCCGCCGTCCGGCCGGTGTCCAGCGCCCGTCGCACGGACGCCTCGGTGATCCGGTAGACCGTCGCGTGCCCGGCGGACTCGACATCGGCTACCGCGGCGATCGCGGCGGCCAGGTCCATTTCCAGCGGCCCCGGCGCCACCACCGTCAGATCGGCCTGGACCAGCACGTGGCCGATCGGCTTGGGCATCGCGTCGTACATCGCGTTCAGCGCACCCGCGCGGTCGCCGTCCAGCAGGGCGCCGGCCGCGGTCGTCAGGCCGCCCAACGCGATCACGCCCAGCGCGGACGCCTCGGCGAAGGTCCACCGCACGGTCTCGTCGCGCAACCGTCCGCCACGCCGGGGCGCCCGCCAGGCGAGCAGTTCCACCAGGTCGTCGGCGCCGTGCACACCCGCACCGCGGGGCAGTTCCGCGAGCGTGCCGAGCACCCGCCGCCGGACGGCCGGCGCCAGTGGCCGTCGCAGGTCGTCGGACAGCGGGACGATCGGCTTGTCCTTCGCGTCGCGCTGACCGACCAGCGCGGGCAGTCTCGGCAGGTCCAGCCACGCCTCGGCGAGGACGACCCAGCGCTGCGCCGGCTCGGACGCGAGCCACGAGTCGGCCAGCGTGGTCGGTACCCACTCGGGGCCGGTGCTCTGGCTGTCCGCGACGAGCCCGGCCGCCACCGCCAGTTCGGCCAGCAGCGTCGCGCGGTTGTCGTCGGTGTCGAGCTCACGCGCCAGCTTCCGCAGCTCCCGCACCCCGAGACCACCGGACTTCAGCACCGGAGGCGGCTGCTCCGACCACTGAGCCAGGAGCGATTCGGTCTGCCGCAGGAACTCCATCCCCTCGCCCGCGGCCGCCTCATCCACTGTGGACTGCTGATGCGGGCGGGTGGGCAGTTCGGGTTCGCGCAACGCCTTGGGGGAACAGATCCGGCCGTCGCGCAGGGCGATGGCCACCTCGCGGGGCAACTCGACCGTTTCGTCGTCGCGGCGCAGCAGCAGCCCGCGGGCGAGGAGCTTCTGCACCGGCGTCGCGCCGTTCGCCAGCGACGGTTCGGCGCTCGCGTCCCGGGTACGCCCGATGGGTGGGCCGGCGGCGAGGGCGCCGAGCAGCCCGCGTTCGTCGTCCCCGGCCTCGGCGAGAGCGGACTCGACGTCCAGCCCGGGTGCCGATGCGCCGAGCCCGGCGGGGAACGGCCCGGCCAGCTCGCGCGTGGCGGGTACGACACGCACCGCGTCGTCGTCACCCCAGGCCAGGACCCGCGACCGGAGACGGTCGACGGCGGGCCGGACGTCGGCGCCGACCAGCCCGGCGATCGCGGTGAGCGGGACGGCTTGGGTGTCGGCGTCGGCGACCAGCAGGGCGTCGAGCACGGAGAGGGTGAAGGTGTCGAGGTCCTCCATCGCCCTCGCGACGGATCCGGCTGTGCCGGCGCGGGTGGCCAGCACGGTGCTGTCGGACGGGGGCGGGGTCGCCAGGTCGCGCCTGGCCTGCAGGAGCGCGCCCAGTTCGTCGTCGGACGCGGACCGCAGCCAGTCCGCCAGGGAGGTCGCGGGCATCACATCGAGGATACCCGCCCTGACCATCGGGTTCGGGCGACTGTGAGGCAAACTGGGGACCGTAGGTGCCGAGCACTGGAGGATGAAGTGGCGAAGGGCGACAAGGACAAGAAGAGCGGTCGAATCGATCCCACCTGGCCGCATCTGCCGGACGGTGAGCACCCGGTGACCGAGCTGTCCTCGGACCGCCAGGGCGCGCTGTCGCCGTTCGGGAACGTGACGTTCCCCCTCGACGCCGTGCCGTACGTGCACCCCGAGACCGAGATCAACAAGTAGACAGCAGGGGGTAACTGCCGTGCCGGTTCCCGGCCCCGGGTATTCGATCACCATCCGCGTCGAGGCCCCGCCGTCGGCGAGCGCCGCCGGCGATCTCACCTCCGCGGTGGGCCGGGTCGGTGGCGTGCTGACCGCGTTCGACGTGGTCGAGTCCCACTCCGACGCCATCGTCGTCGACATCACGGCGAACGTCGCCAACGCCGACCACGTCGAGCACGTGCGGGAGGCCCTCGACGCGCTGCCGGGTGTCCGGGTGCGCAAGGTCTCCGACCGCACCTTCCTGATGCACCTCGGCGGCAAGCTGTCGGTGTCCCCGAAGGTCCAGCTCCGCAACCGTGACGACCTCTCCCGTGCCTACACACCGGGTGTGGCGCGCGTGTGCCAGGCGATCGCGGCCAACCCGGCCGACGCGCGGCGTCTGACCATCAAGCGCAACACGGTCGCGGTCGTCACCGACGGCTCGGCCGTGCTCGGCCTGGGCAACATCGGCCCGTCCGCGGCCCTGCCGGTGATGGAGGGCAAGGCGGCGCTGTTCAAGAAGTTCGCCGACGTCGACGCGTGGCCGGTGTGCCTGGACACCCAGGACACCGAGGAGATCATCAAGATCGTCAAGGCGCTCGCGCCGGTGTACGCGGGGATCAACCTCGAGGACATCGCAGCGCCGCGCTGCTTCGAGATCGAGAAGCGGCTGCGGGAGCAGCTCGACATCCCGGTGTTCCACGACGACCAGCACGGCACCGCGATCGTCGTGGTCGCCGCCCTCCGCAACGCGCTGCGCGTGGTGGGCAAGGAGATCGAGGACTGCAAGATCGTGGTGAGCGGCGCGGGTGCGGCCGGCTCGGCGATCATACGGTTGCTCATGCACAAGAAGCCGGGCGACATCATCGCGGCCGACATCAACGGCATCGTCCACTTGGACCGGTCCGATTTGGACGAAAACCTGCGGTGGCTGGCGGAGAACACCAACAAGGACAACGTGTCCGGCACCCTGCACGACGCCCTCGTCGGTGCGGACGTGTTCATCGGCGTGTCCGCGCCGAACCTGTTCGGGGCCGAGCAGGTCGCGACCATGGCGCCGGACGCGGTCGTGTTCGCGCTGGCCAACCCGGACCCGGAGATCGACCCGCTCGAGGCACAGAAGCACGCGGCGGTCGTGGCCACCGGGCGGAGCGACTACCCGAACCAGATCAACAACGTGCTCGCCTTCCCGGGTGTGTTCCGCGGTCTCCTGGACGCGCAGGCGCACGAGATCACCGACGACATGCTGATCGCCGCCGCGAACGCCATCGCCGACGTGGTGGACGACCGGCTCAACGCCTCCTACATCGTGCCGAGCGTGTTCGACTCGGCGGTGGCTCCGGCCGTCGCGGAGGCGGTCAAGGCCGCGGCGCGGAAGCCCGCCGCAGCGGGTTAGCCGTCGATGAGCCGCGCCGTCGAGGAGTCGAACCGCCGGATGTTGCGAGCCCGCGACGCCATGGACCGCGCCTACGCGCAGCCCCTCGACGTCGCGGCCCTGGCCCGGATGGTGCACGTTTCGGAGGCGCATTTCATCCGCACGTTCCGCGCCACGTTCGGCGAGACGCCGCATCGGTATCTGCAGAGGCGGCGCGTGGAGCGCTCGATGTTCATGCTGCGGGAGAGCGAGCGGAGCGTCACCGAGATCTGTTTCGCCGTCGGGTTCACCAGTCTGGGTACGTTCAGCAGGACGTTCCGGGACATCGTGGGTCGGTCGCCGTCGGAGTATCGCGCCGCCGGCGGCGGCCCGACCGCGGCGCCCACGTGTTTCTCGATGGCGTGGACGCGGCCGAGCAGTTTTGGAGAAGCCAAGGCGCGCCCCGCTGATTAGCGTTGCGGGCATGTTCAACGCGATCACACTCACTCAGATATTCGTCACCGACCAGGATGAGGCGCTCGACTTCTACGTCGGCAAGCTCGGGTTCGAAGTCAAGATCGACCAGGATCTCGGCTTCATGCGGTGGCTGACCGTTTGTGTGCCCGGCGAGCCCGGGCGCGAGATCCTGCTGGAGAAACCCGGTCCGCCGGCCATGGACGAGGCGACCGCCGAACAGGTGCGGGAGCTGCTGGCGAAGGGCGCGGCGGGCGGCTGGATCGGCCTGACGACCGACGACTGCCGCAAGACGTATGAGGAGCTGCTGGCGAAGGGCGTGGAGTTCACGCAGGAGCCGACCGAGCGGCCATACGGTATCGACTGCGGGCTGAGGGACCCGTTCGGCAACGCGATCCGGATCAATCAGCCGCCGGGTTGATTGACCCACGTTGGTAGCGGGCCGTTTTTTGGCGCGGCCCGCCACCCACACGTCGCACATTGTCGAAAAGGTGCCGGCCCGCCCGGGTGGGTGGGGTTTCGTGCCTGTGCGCGTGGGACAGCGTGGGCGGCGACGTGGGGGACCCGGCAGCAGGTCAGGCCCGGCGTTTAGCCTTGTCGTGTGAGTGAACTGAGCCACGTCGACGAGAAGGGCGCTGCCCGGATGGTCGACGTCTCCGGCAAGGAGGCGACCGCCCGCACGGCGGTCGCCACCGGGACCGTGCACACCACGGCCGAGGTGATCGACCTGCTGTCCCGCGACGGGCTACCCAAGGGTGACGCTCTCGCGACGGCCCGGATCGCCGGGATCATGGGCGCCAAGAAGGTTCCCGAGCTGATCCCGCTCTGCCATCAGATCGCCCTGTCGGGGGTGAAGGTGGAGTTCGATCTGGGGCCCGCGGAGGTGCGGATCACCGCGACGGCCAAGACGACCGATCGCACGGGGGTCGAGATGGAGGCGCTGACGGCGGTGGCGGTCGCCGGACTCACCGTGCACGACATGATCAAGGCCGTCGATCCCGCAGCCACCTTGGACGGGGTGCGTTTGGAGCGCAAGCTGGGTGGCAAGTCCGGTGTCTGGGAGCGGCCATGAACAACGACAAGCGAAGTGCGCGGGTGATCGTCGCGTCGAATCGGGCGGCTGCGGGGGTTTATCCGGACCACACGGGGCCGGTCATCGTGGCCTGGTTGACCGAGCGTGGATTCGATGTGCCGGAACCGCAGGTGGTGCCGGACGGCGAGCCCGTCGCCCGGGCGCTCCGTGCCGCGCTGAACGACGACGTGCACGTGGTGATCACGACCGGCGGCACCGGAATCTCGCCGACGGACCGCACGCCAGACGTCACGGCCGCGGTACTGGACCATCAGCTGCCGGGCCTTGCCGAGGCCATCCGGTCGGCCGGACTGCCGACGGTGCCGACGGCTGTGCTGTCCCGGGGCTTGGCCGGCGTGGCCGGCCGGACGCTCGTGGTGAACCTGCCCGGATCTCGGGGCGGGGTCAAGGACGGGCTCGGGGTGCTCGACGGGGTGCTCGGCCACGCGGTCGATCAGCTCGCGGGCGGCGACCATCCGCGACCGGCCGGGGAGACAACCGATGCCGCAACATCGACGGCGGGCGCTGGAACTTCGGTGGGCGCTGGGGCGCCGGTGGGTGCCGGAAGTGCGGCGGGCACCGGAACGCAAGCGGGCGCTGGAGCTTCAGCCGGGGCCGGGGCGCCGGTGGGTGCCGGGATATCGGCAGGCGCCGGAACGTCAATCGTGACTGGTACACCGTGGACCGAGGGGACGACAACCGTCGTGGAGACTGCCCACACCGCGCACATCGTGCGAGCCGAGGTGAGCGACCAGCCGTTGTCCGTCGAGGAGCATGCGGCCCTCGTGGACGATCCGTCCGCCGGAGCGGTGGTGACCTTCAGCGGCGTGGTGCGTGACCACGATGGCGGCAAGGGCGTGAAGTCCCTGTTCTACGAGGGACACCCGAGCGCGGGGGAAGTGCTTGCCCGCGTGGTCGCCCAGGTCGCCACTCGCCGCACCGGAGTGCGGACGATCGCCGTCAGCCACCGGATCGGTGCCCTGGAGATCGGGGACGTGGCGCTGGCGTGCGCCGTGTCGGCCGACCACCGGGGCGAGGCCTTCGCGACCTGCGCGGAGCTGGTCGACGAGGTGAAAGCCCAGTTGCCGGTGTGGAAGCACCAGCATTTCACCGACGGCACGGACGAGTGGGTCAACTCGCCCTGAGCCCACCCGACGTGACGGGAACGGAAACCCGGCCCGTCAGGGCGCCGACGGCCCCACCACCCGGGGGATTGTGGTGGGGCTGCCGGACACCCCCAGTGTCACTTCGTGGCGATCTTCTGCCCGACCAGAATCAGGTTCGGGTTGGAGATGTACTGCGAGTTCAGCTCCTGCAGCTTCTGGTAGCCGCCGGCGACGTCGAACTTCTTGGCGATCCCGGACAGCGTGTCGCCCGCCACCACGGTGTAGTCACCGTTGGGGTTGGAGGACGGAACGCTCACGGCCGGAGCCGGGGTGCTCTTCTTGGGGGTGGCCTTCTTCGGCGCTGCGGCGGGCTTCTTCGGGGTCGAGCCCTTGGTGTTGGTGCTCTTGAAGCTCGCCGTAGAGCCGGACTTCTTGCCACACACCGGCCACGCGCCGATGCCCTGGCCCTGCAGCACCCGCTCCGCCACCGCGATCTGCTGTTCGCGGGACGCGTTCTGCGGGCTGCCGGTGCCGCCGTAGGCCCTCCACGTGCTCTGCGTGAACTGCAGGCCGCCGTAGAAGCCGTTCCCAGTGTTGGTGCTCCAGTTGCCACCGCTCTCGCACTGCGCGATGGCGTCCCAGTTGACGCTGGCGGCCTGCGCGGGGGTCGCGGCGATCGCGAGCGGGGTGCCGACCGCAATGCCCGCGACAGCGACGCGAGCGATGTTGCGAGCGGCGGGGGACATCTTGCGGTGCTTGCCTCGGTAGGACATGCCATCAACTCGGTCTTCGCGCCGACGGGCCATGCTGCGAGGCAAACCCTCACGGGTCCTGCTCCACCCGGCGGGGTCCGGGCGAGCCAATCGAGCCCTCGCGAAACGCGCGGGTCCGACCCTCTCCGTCCCTGTCCGGAAAACCTTCTTTCGCTCGGGGTTTTGGTCCGGGATTCCGCCGGACAGGATTTGGCGCTCGGAATCCCGGTCTTGCCGTGGCCGGTCGGGGCCAGCCGAAAAGCGACGGTACGTAACGGCAAGCGTGATCGGAAATTATTCGGCATGTGACCTACATCACAGTAACATCGAGCAACCTATGCCGATCTCGACGTTTTTCCTGGTCAGCGGTCCGTTACCTGGCCGTTTCCAAGTCGAGATAATTCACCGATCGTGAGGTCTGGATCACGTCGTTTTGGCACCGTTGGACCATTCGTGACCCACGTTCAACCCCCCGCGAAGGGTGGCAACACGTCCAGTTGGGCCCCCTCGGCGAGGGGCCGCGCACGATCGCGGACGGCCACCCCGTCGACGAGGAAGCTGGCCGCCTGAAGGATCCGCGGGAGGGCATCCGGATGAAGCTCACGGAGAGCGACGACCGCCTCGGCGATCGACGCACCGGCCCGCAATTGGACTACCTCTTCTTCTACGCCCGCGGCCGCGCGCGCGGCCGCGAAATAGCGCACGAGAACGCTCACGGTCAAGATCTATCCCCCGATCGCGCTCATCGGCCGGATCGGCTGGGCGAAGCCGGCGTCGTTGATCTCGTGGCCGGCGAGCTTGCCCCACATCGTCATGCGCCAGGCCTCGGCGATCTCCTCGTCGCCCGCGCCACCGCGCAGCAGCGCACGCAGATCTGTCTCGTCGTTGCTGAACAGGCACGACCGCACGGCACCGTCCGCGGTCAGCCGCGTGCGCTCGCAGGCCGCGCAGAACGGGCGCGTGACCGACGCGATGATCCCGACGTCGGCCGGGCCGCCGTCGACGAGCCAGCGTTCCGCGGGCGCCCCGCCACGCTTCTCAGGGCTGGGCGTGAGCGTGAACTCCTTGCTGAGCAAGGAAAAGATCTCCTCGGCCGTCACCATGTCGGAGCGGTTCCACCCGTGCTGGGCGTCCAGCGGCATCTGCTCGATGAACCGGAGGTGGTAGCCGTGGTCGATGCAGAACCGCAGCAGCTGCGCTGCCTCGTGCTCGTTGACCCCGCGCAGCAGCACCGCGTTCACCTTCACCGGGTCCAGCCCGGCGTCGCGCGCCGCGGCGAGCCCGTCCAGCACATGGCGGAGGCGGTCGCGCCGGGCGATCCGCATGAACGTTTCCGGGTCGACCGTGTCGAGCGAGACGTTGATCCGGTCGAGGCCTGCCTCGGCGAACGCGCTCGCGCGCTTGGCGAGCCCGATTCCGTTGGTGGTCATGGAAAGCCGGGGCCGCGGACGGAGCGCGGTGATCTCGGCCACCAGGTGCTCGAGCCCGGGCCGCAGCAGCGGTTCGCCGCCGGTGAGCCGGATGTCGGTGACACCGAGATGCTCCACCGCTATCCGCATCAGACGGACGAGTTCGCTGTCGGTGAGCACCTCGTCACCCGGCAACCACGGCAGGCCCTCCGCCGGCATGCAGTACGTGCAGCGGAGGTTGCACCGGTCGGTCAGCGAGACGCGCAGATCCGTGGCGACGCGGCCGAACGTGTCGACGAGGGCGGGGTTGTCAGGGCGGGGCTTGGTGTTTCCGCGTGTGCCCGGCACGCGGGGAAGCCCGAGATTTACCGCACTCATTGACACCAGCCTAACCCGCCGACCGCCCCGTGGTTCCTCACTAGAATGTCTCGGTAGCGAAGTGTTTCAACCGCGAAGACGACTTGGGAAGGGGCGCGCCGGATGTCCGAGGAAAACCGGTACCCGGTGCCCAGCGAGGTGCTCGCCCGCTTCGCCGAGATCGGCCGGGAGTCGAGCACCCTCGCCGTCCTCCGGCATGCCCAGATCGCCGAGAAGATGGGCCTGTCCGGCACCGACCACAAGGCTCTCGACCTGGCCTCGCGCGCCGAGGGGCCGCTCACCGCGGGCGAGATCGCGAAGCTCACCGGGCTGTCCACCGGAGCGGTCACCGGTGTCATCGATCGCCTGGAGCGCGCGGGATTCGTGCGGCGGGTGCGGGATCTCAAGGACCGCCGCAAGGTCCTCGTCGAGGTCCTCCCGTTGGACGAGGAGAAGGTGGCGCCGCTGTTCGAGTCGGCGCTCGTCGTCACCGGGAAGGTGCTGGAGAAGTTCACGCCCGCGGAGCGGGACGTCATCGAGCGTTACCAAAATGAACTGATCGCCTTGATGCGTGACGACGTTCTCGGCGGGAACCCGTAGCGTTTCCGCAAACGCGGCGATAATCTCGCTTCCATGCCGCAATTCCGGTTATCCGAAGCCGCTGAGCTCCTTGGCGTCAGCGACGACACGGTCCGCCGCTGGGTGCGGGGCGGGCAGCTGACCGCCGGCACCGACACGGCCGGGCGCAAGGTCGTCGACGGCGCGGAGCTGGCCGCGTTCGCCCGTGAACAGGCCGCGCGGCCCAACGACCCGTCCGGTGTCGGCCGCTCGGCCCGCAACCGCTTCGTGGGGTTGGTCACCGAGGTGGTCGTGGACAAGGTGATGGCCCAGGTCGAGCTGCAGTGCGGCCCGTTCCGGGTGGTGTCGCTGATGAGCGCGGAGGCGGTGCGTGAGCTGAACCTCAAGCCCGGAGCGCTGGCGGTTGCGGTGGTGAAGGCGACCACCGTGGTCGTCGAGACTCCCGGAGGAGCGCGTGAGTGACATTCGCCGCGCGGGCCGACCGGGTGCGGGTGTCCCGCGAAACACAGGAGGACAAAAGTTGAAGAAGCTAGGCGCCCTGGTGGCTGCGGCCGCGCTGGTGCTCGCCGGGTGTGGGTCGTCGCCATCCTCGGGCGGGAGCGGCAGCGGGAGCGAGACCAAGACGCTGACCGTGTTCGCCGCCGCGTCGCTCACCGAGTCGTTCACCGCGCTCAAGACGGCGTTCGAGTCGGCCCACCCGGGCACCGACGTCAAGTTCAACTTCGCCGGCTCGTCCGCCCTCGTGCAGCAGCTGTCCAACGGTGCGCAGGCCGACGTGTTCGCCTCGGCCGACCAGACGAACATGGACAAGGCGGTGCAGGCCGGGGTGATCAACGGCTCGCCTTCGGTCTTCGCGACCAACAAGCTGACCGTGGCCGTCGCGCCGGGCAACCCGAAGGGCATCACGAGCTTCGCCGACCTGGCGAAGGGCGGGCTGACCGTCGTGGTCTGCGCCCCGCAGGTGCCGTGCGGGTCGGCGACGCAGAGGGTCGAGCAGCGCACCGGTATCACGCTGAGGCCGGCCAGCGAGGAGCAAGACGTCAAGCAGGTGCTGAACAAGGTGCAAAGTGGTGACGCCGACGCCGGCCTGGTGTACGTGACCGACGCCGCGAGCGCCGCGGGCAAGGTCGCCCAGGTCGACTTCCCGGAGGCGGCGCAGGCGATCAACTCCTACCCGATCGCCGTCGTCCGGAACGCGCCCCAGACCGACCTCGCCAAGCAGTGGGTCGAGTTCGTACTGGGCGCGCAGGGCCGGGCCGAACTCCAGAAGGCCGGCTTTGGCGCTCCGTAGGACCCGGCGAGTGCCGTGGGTTCTGTGGGTACCCGCGGCACTCGCCCTCGCGCTCGTCGTGCTGCCGGTGGTCGGTCTGCTGGTGCGGACCGACCTCCGTCGTGTTCCGGGCCTGATCCTCACCGACGCGTCCCTCACCGCGCTGCGGTTGTCGCTGGAGACCGCGGCCGTCTCGACGCTGGCGTGCGTCGTGCTCGGGGTGCCGCTGGCGGTCGTGCTCGCCCGGTCGTCCGTGCCCGGCATCCGGGTGCTGCGAGCGATCGTGCTGCTGCCGTTGGTCCTGCCGCCCGTGGTCGGCGGGCTGGCGCTGCTGTACCTGCTGGGCCGCAGGGGTTTCCTCGGCTACGTGCTGAACATCACCGCCGGCGTGCAGATCCCGTTCACCACGACCGCGGTGATCATCGCGCAGACCTTCGTGGCGATGCCGTTCCTCGTCGTGAGTCTGGAGGGCGCGCTGCGCAGCGGCGGTGACCGTTACGAACAGATCGCCGCGACGCTCGGCGCCCGCCCGTGGACCGTGTTCCGCCGGGTCACGGTCCCACTCCTGCTGCCCGCGCTCGGCTCGGGTGCGGTGCTCAGCTTCGCCAGGGCGCTGGGCGAGTTCGGTGCCACCATCACGTTCGCCGGCAGCCTCGAGGGCGTGACCCGGACGCTTCCGCTCGAGGTCTACACGCAGGCCGAGGTCGATGTCGACAGTGCTGTCGCCCTCGCGCTGCTCTTGATCGTCGTCGCGATCGTGGTGATCGCGGTGGCCCGGCCGCGGGCGCTGGAGGGGAACCTGCGGTGAGCCTGCACGCCGAAATCCAGCTGACGCGCGGCACCTTCGGGCTGTCCGTGGAGTTCGGCGTGCCCGCCGGGAGCGTGCTCGCGATCCTCGGCCCGAACGGCTCCGGCAAGTCGAGCATCCTGGGCAGCCTCGCGGGCTTGTTCCGGCCGGACCACGCCCTGATCAGGCTTGGCGGGCGGGAGCTGCACCAGCTGCCGGCACACGAGCGGGCGGTGGGTCTGCTGTCCCAGGACGCGCTGCTCTTCCCTCACCTGTCCGTTGTGGACAACGTCGCGTTCGCGCCGCGCTCCAAGGGCAAGGGGCGTGCCGAGTCGCGGGCGATCGCCAGGTACTGGCTGTCCGAAGTGGACGCCGCCGCGTTCGCCGGCCGCAAGCCTGCTGAGTTGTCCGGCGGTCAGGCACAGCGGGTCGCCGTCGCCAGGGCACTGGCCGGAGACCCGGACCTGCTGCTGCTCGACGAGCCGCTCGCCGCGCTCGACGTCGACGCCGCCCCGGCGATTCGCGGCCTGCTGCGCCGGGTGCTGGCCGCCGATTTGCATCGCGCCACCGTGCTGGTCACGCACGATCCGCTGGACGCGCTGGCGCTGGCCGACCACGTCGTGGTGCTGGCCGACGGCCGGGTGGTCGAACGCGGGGCGACACGCGAGGTGCTGGCGGCACCCAGAACGGCGTTCACGGCCCGGATCGCCGGGCTCAACCTCGTCCCCGGCACCGCGGTCGCGGACGGCCTGCGAACCGCGGACGGCAGTCTGGTGGCGGGGATCCTGTCGCCGGACGCGGTCACCGGTGAGCCCGCCGTCGCGGTGTTCGAGCCGAGCGCGGTGTCGGTTTATCCCGCGGACGACGGACATCCGGGCAGCCCGCGTAACACGATCGGGGCGCTCGTCGGTGCGCTGGAACCACACGGACCGGTGATCCGGGTCCGGGCGGCCGGTACGGGCTGGGCGGCGGGCCTGTCCGCCGACCTGACCCCGGCGGCGGTCGCTGACCTGCGGCTCGAGCCGGGTGTGCCGGTCCGGCTCGCGATCAAGGCCACCGCGGTGACGGTGCACCCGGCTAGTCTTCAGGCATGAGCCGTTGGACGTATCTGACCGACATGGACGGCGTGCTGGTGCACGAGGAGCACCTGGTACCCGGCGCCGACGAGTTCCTCGCCGAGCTGCGGGCCACCGACACGCCGTTCCTGGTGCTGACCAACAACTCCATCTACACCCCGCGTGATCTGCGGGCCCGGCTCTTGCGCACCGGCCTGGACGTGCCCGAGGAGCGCATCTGGACCTCCGCGCTGGCGACCGCGAAGTTCCTGCACAGCCAGCGGCCCGGCGGTTCGGCGTTCGTCATCGGCGAGGCGGGGCTGACCACGGCGTTGCACGAGGCCGGCTATGTGCTCACCGACCGCGACCCGGACTACGTGGTGCTCGGTGAGACCCGCACCTACAGCTTCACCGCGATCACCCGCGCCATCCGGCTCATCGAGGCCGGGGCGAAGTTCATCGCGACCAACCCGGACGCGACCGGCCCCAGCCTGGAGGGCAGCCTCCCGGCGACCGGGTCGATCGCCGCGCTCATCGAGCGGGCGACCGGCCGGCAGCCCTACTTCGTGGGCAAGCCGAACCCGCTCATGATGCGCTCGGCCCTGCGGAGCCTGGGTGCGCACTCCGAGGGCACGGTCATGATCGGCGACCGGATGGACACCGACGTGCACTCCGGTATCGAGGCCGGGTTGCAGACGATCCTGGTGCTCACCGGCATCTCGACGAAGGAGTCGGCCGAGCGTTACCCCTATCGGCCGACGGTGGTGATCGACTCGATCGCGGACCTGGTCGGCCGCACCCAGGACCCGTTCGGGGACGGGGCGGTGCTCAGCTGACCTGCGGCAACCGCCTATCGTCTGAAGGAATGAGTGACCGTCAGCGCCCCGGTGCCCGCACCTACGTCGTCGGCGACGTGCACGGGCACCGGGACGAGCTGGCGGCCGCGCTGCGCGGGAGGGGGCTGGTCGACGAGGCCGGGGACTGGTCGGGCGGGGAGGCGCAGCTGTGGTTCCTCGGTGACTTCGTCGACCGCGGCCCGGACGGGATCGGCGTGATCGACCTGGTGATGCGGCTGCACGAGCAGGCCGCGGAGGCGGGCGGCTCGACGCAGACGCTGCTCGGCAACCACGAGATCCTCCTGCTGGGCATGCACCGCTTCGGCGACACCGAGGTGCCCTCGGACTTCGGGCCGCGTAGTTTCGCGCGCAGCTGGGAGATCAACGGCGGGCAGCTGTCCGATCAGGACGCTCTCACGGCCGCGCACGTCGAGTGGCTGAGCACCCGCCCGCTGATCGCGCACGTGGCGGACCACCTGCTGATGCACTCGGACACGGTCGAATACCTCGACTGGGGCGACGACGCGGAGGACATCAACAGTACGGTGCGGGAGATCCTGGTCGGCGACGACCTGGTGGAGTGGTGGGATGTGTGGCGCCGCATGACGACGCGCTACGCCTTCCGCGGCCCGCACGGCCCCGACATCGCGGAGTACGTGCTGGAGCAGCTCGGCGGCGAGCGGATCGTGCACGGGCACAGCGTGATCGCCGACCAGCTCGGCATCCATCCCAGTCAGATCGAGGCGCCCTACCTGTATGCCGGGGGCAGGGTTCTCGGCGTCGACGGCGGCCTGTTCGTCGGCGGGCCGTGCCTGGTGGTGCCGCTGCCGTGGAAGCCCGCGGACTGAGTCCGCGGCGGCACATTTTCGACAATGTGCGACCGGCGGCGGGTCAGGGGCGGTAGTAGGCGCTCGTGCCGCGGTCGACGGGCACGATCGCCTTGCCCAGCGGCATCAGT
>Ga0081455_10000038_pt1 | contig 135510 bp, 135 predicted proteins | sample TabmetS3T2R1_FD_70207 | JGI IMG/M metagenome (GOLD analysis project Ga0081455, IMG submission 70207) | Tabebuia heterophylla rhizosphere microbial communities from the University of Puerto Rico - S3T2R1 | ecosystem: Host-associated > Plants > Roots > Rhizosphere ...
GACGTCGAGGGCCAGCAGTGACACTTCGGCCTGCGGGTTGATCCCCCACCGCTCGATCGCGAAGCGCAGCAGCTCGACCAGTTCGTTCTCGTCGAGCGGGATGCCCGACTCGTTGGCGACGAAGACGCTCATCGACGCGAACGCCCCCGAGGGCCTCGGGGAACGTCGGTGTCCGGACCCTGCGACTCGTCCCACTTCGCGTAGGCGTCGACGATCTCGCCGACCAGACGGTGCCGCACGACGTCGACCGACGTGAGCTGGGTGAAGTGCACGTCGTCGATGCCGTCGAGGATCTCCCGCACGACCCGCAGCCCACTCCGGGTGCCGCCGGGCAGGTCGATCTGGGTGATGTCGCCGGTGACCACGACCTTCGACCCGAATCCGAGGCGGGTGAGGAACATCTTCATCTGCTCCGGCGAGGTGTTCTGCGCCTCGTCGAGAATGATGAACGCGTCGTTCAGCGTCCGCCCCCGCATGTACGCGAGCGGCGCGACCTCGATCGTCCCGGCCTGCATGAGCCGCGGGACCGCTTCCGGATCGAGCATGTCGTGCAGTGCGTCGTAGAGGGGCCGCAGATACGGGTCGATCTTTTCGAAGAGGGTGCCGGGCAGGTAGCCCAGCCGCTCGCCGGCCTCGACCGCCGGACGGGTCAGGATGATCCGGTTGACCTGCTTGGCCTGAAGCGCCTGAACCGCCTTCGCCATCGCCAGGTACGTCTTGCCGGTCCCCGCGGGGCCGATGCCGAAGGTGATCGTGTGCGAATCGATCGCGTCGACGTACCGCTTCTGGTTCACCGTCTTCGGCCGGACCGTCCGGCCTCGGCTGGAGACGATGTTCAGCGTCAGGACTTCGGCGGGCCGTTCCCCCGGCGCCGCCGGGCCACCCTGCAACATCAGGACGGTTCGTCGCACCTGTTCGGGCGAGAGCTGCTGCCCCCGCTCCACCAACGCGATCAGCTCGGTCAGCACCGACACCGCGGTCGCGGCGTCCCGACCCTCGACGGTGATCTCGTTGCCCCGCACCAGGATGTCCGCGGCCGGCAGAGCACGTTCGACGACCCGCAACAGGCTGTCTCGGTCACCGAGGAGCGCCAACATGTCGACGTTCGACGGCACCACGATCTTGACCGGTGCGGTCGTGGGCTCGCTCAGGATGACTCGTTTCTCACAGGCACTCCGACGACGACAAGTCTAAGCAGGGCATCGGCCGATGGCATCCGGCTTGCCGGACGGGCGGCGTCTCGCCGGCGCGGCGCTCATGTCTCATGTCCAGCGGCCCAGCGGCAGGGACAGCGCGGCACTCGCGAACGCGCCCGCGCTCGATCCACGGAAGACGTGCGGAGCGAGTCGATAGGACCGAGCGGGCGCCGCGAGCAACCGGGCCAGCTCGTCGTCGGCGATGCCGCCCTCCGGGCCGACCACGAGGACCACGTCACCCGACGCGGGCGCGACGAACTCCGAAAGCGACCCGGTGCCGCTCTCGTGCAGGACCAGCGGCGCGCCCGCGGCCTCCAGCCGCCGCACCACGTCGTCGGTGCCGGCGAGCGGTTCGACGTTCGGCCACCAGTCCCGTCTCGACTGCTTGGCCGCCGCGACAGCCGCCGCGCGCCAGCGTTCCAGGTGCCGCGGTGCCCGGTCGGCGCTCCACTGCGCAACGCACCGCTGCGCCGCCCAGGGCACGATCACGTCCACGCCCGCCTCGGTCGCGAGCTCCACGGCCAGCTCCGCCCGATCCCCTTTGAGCAGCGCCTGGACTACGACGATCCGCGGGTCGGGGCGGGCCGCGGTCCGTACCGCGCCCACCATCAGCTCGAGGTTCCCACGACCGACGGCGGTCACCTGGGCGGCCGCCACGCCGCCTTCGCCGTCGGCGAGATCGATCTCTTCACCGACCCGGATCCGGCGGACGGTGGCGGCGTGCCGCCCTTCGCTCCCGTCCAGCACGTAGCAACCTTCGCCGGGCAACGGACGAGCGAAGAAACGCGGGCGGGTCAGCGGGCCCGTCCCCGCAGCCGGGAGAACAAACCGCCCCCCGATCCGCCGTCGTCCTGACCCACGACGAGGGTCCGGTCCTTCGCTCCACGGGCTTCGGCGAAGCGCCGGAGCAGTTCGACCTGCTCGCTGTCGAGCTTCACCGGTGTCGTCACGGTGACGTGGACGTGCAGGTGCCCGCGTCCGTCGGATCGCAGATGGGGAACCCCGCGGGCCCGAAGGGTGACGACCGTACCCGACTGGGTGCCCGCCTTGATCTCGACCACCTCCTCGCCGTCGAGCGTGCGCAGCGGGATCGAGCCGCCGAGGACCGCGGTGGTCATCGGGACCTCGATCTCGCAGTGCAGGTCCGAGCCTTCGCGGGTGAAGATCGGGTGCTCCCGCTCGCTGATCTCGATGTAGAGGTCACCGGCCGGCCCGCCGCCCGGGCCGACCTCGCCCTCACCCGCCAGTCGGATCCGCATCCCGTCGGAGACGCCGGCCGGCACTTTCACCGACAAGGTCCGCCGGGCTCTGACCCGCCCGTCGCCGCCGCACGTCGAGCACGGTTGCGGGATCACGACGCCGGTGCCACCGCACACGTGACACGGCCGTGCGGTGACGACCTGACCGATGATCGTCCGCTGGACGCTCTGGATCTCGCCGTGCCCGCCGCAGGTGCTGCAGGTCACGGTGGACGTTCCCGGCGCGGTGCCTGCGCCTTGACAGCTGTCGCAGCGGATCGCGGAGTCGATCGGAATCTCGCGCGTCGTGCCGAACGCGGTGTCCGCGAGGTCGAGCTCGATCCGCAGCAGGGCGTCCTTGCCGGGGCGAACCCGCGGCTGCGGCCCGCGCGAACCGCCCGACCCGCCACCGAAGAACGCATCCATGATGTCGCCGAGTCCGCCGAATCCGAAGCCACCGGGACCTCCCGGACCGACACCGCCACCGGGCGCCAGCGGATCCCCGCCCAGATCCACCACCTGGCGCTTCTGCGGATCGCGCAGGACCTCGTACGCGGTGCTGATCTTCTTGAACCGCTCGGCCGCCTCGGCATCACCCGGGTTCTTGTCCGGGTGGTACTGCACCGCGAGCTTGCGGTAGGCCCGCTTGATCTCCTCGGGAGTGGCGTCCCGGGAAACGCCGAGAGTCCCGTAGTAGTCGGTCACCTGACAACCAGTCCTCTCATGCCCCGGACTCCGACAGGACCTGCCCGACGTACCGGGCGACTGCCCGGACCGCGGTCATCGCCCCCGGGTAGTCCATCCGGGTCGGGCCGAGCACCCCGAGGCCGGCCAGGGCGTTGTGGCCGGTGCCGTAGCCGATGCTGACGATCGACGTGGAACGCAACTGCTCCAACTCGTTCTCCTCCCCGATCCGCACGACCATCGTCGCGGCGTCCTGCGCCTCGCCCAGCAGCTTGAGCAGCACCACCTGCTCTTCGAGGGCCTCGAGGACCGGACGGATCGTGCCTGGAAAGTCCAGCGCCGCGGACCGCGCGAGGTTCGCCGTCCCGGCTAGCATGACGCGTTCCTCCGGTCGGTCGACCAGCGCCTCCACCGCCACCGTGATGATCGCCGTCAGTACCCCGCGCAGCCGGGGGTCGACGTGGTCGGGCAGGTCGACCAGGAGCGATGGCACCTCGGTCAGCGAGGCGCCCGCCAACGAACTGTTCAGCAGCGAACGCAGCTCGCCCACCTGGTCGTCGGTGAGCCGGTCGCTCGTCTCGACGATCCGCTGCTCGACACGGCCCAGATCGGTGATGAACACGAGCAGCAGCCGGGTTGCCTGCAGCTGCACGAGCTCGACGTGCCGCACCCGCGAACGCTGCAAGCTCGGATACTGGACGACCGCGACGTGCCGGGTCAGCTGGGCGAGCAGCCGTACGCTGCGCCGAACCACGTCGTCGAGGTCGACGGCCCCTTCCAGGAACGACTGGATCGCCCGCCGCTCGGCTCCCGACAGCGGCTTGACGGCCGACAGCCGGTCGACGAACAGCCGGTAGCCCTTGTCGGTCGGGATGCGACCGGCGCTGGTGTGCGGCTGGGTCAGATAGCCCTCGTCCTCGAGGCTTGCCATGTCGTTGCGGACCGTCGCCGGGCTGACGCCGAGGCTGTGCCGCTCGGCCAGGTTCTTGGACCCCACCGGCTCCTGCGTCGCGACGAAGTCCTCGACGATGGCCCGCAGGACTTCGAGTTTGCGGTCCTCCACGATCCCTCCGTCCGCCGCTCGGCAACCTGAGCGGGCCGGCGTGCGCCGTGCAGGTCCACCGCTGGCACTCGCCGACCCCGAGTGCCAGTCTACGTTCGATCGCGCGAAGGGGACATCTCCACGACGTCGCGGTGTGGTTCAGCCCAGCAGCCGGTGAACGACCGTGTCGGCGATGAGCCGCCCGTGCAACGTCAGCCGGAGTCGGGGCTCCGCCCCCAAGACCTCTTCGACGAGGCCGTCCTCGACGAGCCGGCGGACCCGTTCGCCGGCGGCCTTGCTGTCGCCCGGGATGTCGAGAACCGGCAGGCCCTCGGAGAGCCGGCTTCCGAGGAGCACCCGCTCTTCGGCGCGCTCGGCCGGGGTGAGGACCTCCCGGCCCCGGGCCGGTGACCGGCCGGCGTGAAGCGCCTGCGAGTACGTCGCGGGATGCCGCACGTTCCACCAGCGCACTCCGCCGACGTGGCTGTGCGCCCCGGGGCCGATGCCCCACCAGTCCCGAGATCGCCAGTACGCCAGGTTGTGCCGGCAGGGCGATCCCCAGTTGCTGATCTCGTACCAGGGCAATCCGGCCGCGGTCAGCAGCGCGTCGGCCGCTTCGTATCGATCGGCGAGGACGTCGTCGTCGGGCGGCGGGATCTCCCCGTTGCGCACCCGGCGCCGCAGGGCCGTGCCGTCCTCGACGACCAGCGCGTAGGCCGACAGGTGCGTCGGCTCCGCCGACAGCGCGGCGTCGAGCGAGGCCCGCCAGTCCTGCGGTGTCTCCCCCGGGGTGCCGTAGATGAGGTCGAGGCTGACCTGATCGAAGCCGGCCGCTCGCGCCTGCTTCGCGGCCGCCACCGCGCGGCCCGGCGTGTGCACCCGGTCGAGGGTCGCGAGAACGCCGGGGGCGGCCGATTGCATCCCGATCGACAAGCGGGTGAAGCCAGCTGTGAGCAGGGCACCCAGGACCGAAGGGTCGAGTGTCTCCGGGTTGGCCTCGGTGGTGACCTCGGCCCCGGCCGCCAGCCCGAATTCGGTGTCGATCTCGGCGATCAAGCGGCCGAGCGCCGCCGGTTCGAGCAACGTCGGGGTGCCCCCGCCGAAGAACACCGTCTCCACTGCCGGCGCGCCATCGAGAGCCGCCCGCGCCGCCCGGATCTCCGCACGTGCCGCGTCGAGGTAGCCGTCGACCCCGAGCACGCCACCCAGCTCACCCGCCGTGTAGGTGTTGAAGTCGCAGTAACCACAGCGGGTCGCGCAGAACGGGACGTGGACGTAGATGCTCAGCGGGCCGCCGGTCCGAACGCCGGGTGGCAGCGGCCCCGACGCGGGTACCGCCTGCCCGTCGAGCTCACGTCCGGCCACGCTTCATCCTCCCCACGATCGACCGGCCGTCAGCCACCGGCCGACGCCGCGAGTTCCCGCCGGGTCGCCAGGCTGTCCTCCGCTTTGGCGAGGAGGACGATGCCGACGACGATCACCGCGCCGGCCAATGCGGTCAGGACCGCAAAACCACCGGCCCGCAGGTGATTTCGGCCAACCAACGTCCCGAGGACGAGGCTCGCGACCGGGTCGACGATCGTGAGCACGATGAGCGTGGGTGCCAGCGGTCCCCGTTCGTAACACCGCTGGACGATGGCCAGACCGATTCCCGACGCCGCCGCGAGCAGGTAGAGCCACGGCCGGGTCAAGGCGGTCCACCACGCCGACCCGTCGAGGTCGTTGCCGACCCGCTGGCCGAGGAGGGCGGCCAGGGCGAAGAGCAACGCAGCCGAAACTGCCTGCACAACAGGGTGTTTCGCGACGGCGAACGCTGCCGAGAGCGACCCGATCACGATCGTGGGCACCCAGAGCGACGCGCGGTCGTGGTTCGTCGCGGGCGGGCGTGGGTTCGCGGCGAGCAACGCGCCCGCCAGACCGACGCTGAGCAGCGCGATACCCCACCACCCGGTCGGCTCGGGTCGGGCACCGGCCAGCAACAACCCGAAGGCGAGAACGCTGGTCAGCAGGACCTGGACCTCCACGATGCCGCCCAGGTGCAACGCGAGGAGTTGCAACAGGAAACCCGCGAAGTCGACCACGATCCCGGCCAGCCACATCGGACGGAGGATCAACGCGAGGTTGGCGCCGTGCGAGGCCGCGGCATGCTGCTGAAGTACGACCGCGGCGGCGAAGCAGAACGACGCGGCCAGGGACACGATCACGACCCACACAGCGGGAGAGGTTACGGTCGATCCGGACCGAACGTCACGTCGCTGTCGTCGACAGCGCGGCGATGAAGGCCTCCTGCGGGACCTCCACGCGGCCGATCGTCTTCATCCGCTTCTTGCCTTCCTTCTGCTTCTCCAGCAGTTTGCGCTTACGGCTGATGTCACCGCCGTAGCACTTGGCGAGAACGTCTTTTCGCATCGCCCGGATGTTCTCGCGCGCGATGACCCGCGAACCGATCGCCGCCTGGATCGGCACCTCGAACTGCTGGCGCGGGATCAGCTCGCGCAGCTTCGCGGCCATCATCGTGCCGTACGAGTACGCCTTGTCCTTGTGCACGATCGCGGAGAACGCGTCGACCGCCTCGCCCTGCAGCAGGATGTCGACCTTCACCAGGTCGGAGGCCTGCTCCCCCGACAGTTCGTAGTCGAGCGACGCGTAACCCCGGGTGCGGGATTTCAACGCGTCGAAGAAGTCGAAGATGATCTCGGCGAGCGGCAGCGTGTACCGCAACTCCACCCGGGTCTCGGAGAGGTAGTCCATCGCCGTCAGGCTCCCGCGACGGGACTGGCACAGCTCCATGACGGAGCCGGTGAACTCGCTCGGGCAGAGCACCATCGCCTTCACCACGGGTTCGAAGACCTGGGCGATCTTCCCCCCGGGCATCTCGCTCGGGTTGGTGACGATCACCTCGGCGCCGGACTCGGTCTCCACCCGGTACACGACGTTCGGGGCCGTGGAGATCAGCGAGAGGCCGAACTCCCGTTCCAACCGCTCCCGGACGATCTCCAGGTGCAGCAGCCCGAGGAAGCCGACCCGGAACCCGAAGCCGAGCGCCGCGGAGTTCTCCGGTTCGTAGGTCAGGGCGGCGTCGTTGAGTTGCAGCTTGTCCAGGGCCTCGCGCAACGCCGGGTACTCGGACCCGTCGATCGGATACAGACCGGAGAACACCATCGGCTTCGGATCGCGGTAACCGCCGAGTGACCCGCCGGCCGGGCGGGCCGCCGAGGTGATCGTGTCGCCGACCCTCGCCTCCCGCACGTTCTTGACCCCGGGGATGACGTAACCCACCTCACCGGCGGACAACCGTTGCCGTGGGGTCGGCTCGGGCGAGATCACCCCGACTTCGAGCGTCTCGTGCGAGGCCTTCGTCGACATCATCAGGAGTCGGTCACGGGTGGACAGTTCGCCGTCGACGACCCGGACGTAGGTGATCACCCCGCGGTAGGCGTCGTAGACCGAGTCGAAGATCAGCGCGCGGGCAGGAGCGGTCGGGTCGCCGGTCGGCGGCGGGATGTCGCGGACGACGGTCTCGAGCAGCTCGGTCACGCCCTGGCCGGTCTTCGCGCTGATCCGCAGCACGTCCGCCGGGTCGCACCCGATCAGGTTCGCGAGCTCGGACGCGTAACGTTCAGGCTGCGCGGCCGGCAGATCGATCTTGTTGAGCACCGGGATGATGTGCAGGTCGTTCTCGAGGGCGAGGTAGAGGTTCGCGAGCGTCTGGGCTTCGATGCCCTGCGCGGCGTCGACCAGCAGGATCGCGCCCTCGCAGGCGGCGAGCGAACGAGAGACCTCGTAGGTGAAGTCGACGTGCCCGGGCGTATCGATGAGGTGCAGGACGTAGTCCCGACCGTCGCCGGGCGAATGCCACGGCAGTCGGACGTTCTGCGCCTTGATCGTGATGCCGCGTTCGCGCTCGATGTCCATCCGGTCGAGGTACTGGGCGCGCATGTTGCGCTGCTCGATGACCCCGGTGACCTCGAGCATCCGATCGGCGAGCGTCGACTTGCCGTGATCGATGTGGGCGATGATGCAGAAATTGCGGATCGTGGCTTGATCGGTGCGCCCCGTCTCGGTACGCCCGGAATCGGCGCGTCGGCCCGGTTCGCTCACCCGCCCATCGTCCCATGCGCTGGGTATCCGAATTCACGTTCCCGGCGCGGATGTCGCCGCGCACGGTTCGCGGTCTGGCTCCGGTCCGGTATGCTTCGTTGCTGTTGTGCGCCGTCGACGGCGGCACCGCCTGACCCTCGACGTTCCGGAGTCCGACCACCGTGGCCAACATCAAGAGCCAGATCAAGCGCATCAAGACGAACGAGAAGCGCCGTCTGCGTAACAAGGACGTCAGCTCCTCGCTGAAGACCGCCGTGCGTCGCTTCCGCGAAGCACTCGCCCAAGGCGACGACGAGGCGGCGGGTAGCGCCCTTCGGCACGCGAGCCGTCAGCTCGACAAGGCGGCCACCAAGGGGATCATCCACCGCAACCAGGCCGCCAACCGCAAGTCGGCGATGGCCTCCCAGCTCGCGAAGAGCTCCTCGGACAGCTAGCGCTCACCGCCTGGGGCAGCGCCCGGGCGAGCGTCGTCGCGACGACGTCCTCGAACTTCACCGCACCCGCCACGAGCACCGGCAGGATGGGCACGACCCAGGCCGAGGCCACGTCGGCCAGGGCGAGCACCACACCTAGCGCCATCGACCCTTCGATGAGCAGTAGCCGTTGCATTCCGGACGGGCGGAGGAGGCGCAGCCGTAGCAAGCGCAAGTAGAGCGATCGTGACCGGCGACCGGCCCGCCTCGTCCGTGGCGCCGGCCCGGCGGCCTCGTTTCCAGGAATTTCGCTGACGTGTGCCGCGCCGAGCCGCGGCTCCGGCGGAGCGGCGGGCACGGCGGGGGGTGCCGGGGCCGGCTGAACCTGAACCGGCGCGGCCTGAACCGGCGCGGTTTGAACCGGTCGGGCGGCGACCGGGGACCGCACCGGCGACGTCGGTGCCGGGAGGGGACGCTGCGCCGGTGGGTTGGTCACCGGCAGGCGCATCACGTGCGAGCACTCCTCCGCTCGGGGTGTCGGGCACGGACGACGGCAAGGACCGCCCGCTGCAACGCGTGGTCGACGTCCACCGCTCCGCCCTTCACCTCGCCGTCGGCATCGGCGACCGCTCGGATCGCCTCGGCGAGTCCGTCGTCCGTCCAGCCGCGGGCCACTCGTGAGGATTTCTCGACCTTCCAGGGCGGCATATTGAGCGTTCGCGCGATATCGGCTGGTCGCCCGGAGGCGCTCCGCACCCGCGCGATGTCCCGTAGCCCGCTCGCCAGGGCGCTGGTCAACAGAACCGGAGCGGTACCGGTCTCCAACGCCGAGCGGAGCAGCGCCAACGCTTCGCCGGACTGACCGGCCACGGTCGCGTCGGCAACGGCGAACCCGGTCGTCTCCGCACGGCCCTGGTGGAACCGGGCGACGGCTGCTTCGTCCACCCGACCACCGGTGTCGGCGACGAGCTGACGAGCAGTGGACGACAACTCGCGCAGGTCGGCACCGACGGCTTCGACGAGCATCCGGACCGCTCCCGCCGTCGGCTGGCCTCCGCCGGCACGGATCTCGTCCTGAACGAACTGGAGCCGTTCGGCGGGGCGGGTGATGGGAGCACAACGGACCAGGTCGGCGCCCTTCGCCGCGAGTTCGTCCGGAAAAGCCTTCGCTTTGGGCCCCGCCGCGTGAACGGCGATCAGTGACAGGCTCGGCAGCGGATCCGTCGCGAACGCCGACAGGGCCGCTCGATGCTCGTCGCTGAGGTCCTGCGTCCCGCGCACGATCACCAGGCGTCCCGCACCGAACAGATCCGGACTGTCGAGCGCCAAGACGTGCTCGTCGCCGAAGTCCGTTCCGGCGACGTCGATCACCTCGACGTCCGGATCGGTTCGGCGCGCGGCGGCGACCACCCGCTGTACGGCGCGCGAGACCAGGAACTCGTCGTTGCCCACGACGCAGGTAACCGCGGCGGGCAGGACGACCCGTGACTCTCCGGACACACCGCAGGATCGCACGTACGGCCCGGACGAAACGACAATGGCCAGATGTCCGGGACGACGTTCCGCCGCCAAGGCGCGCGAGCCCTCGTCGGCGGGATCGCGGCGCTCACGCTGGCGGCCTGCGGTGGCTCGTCGGTGATCGTCCGGCTCGGACCTCCCGGATCCACCCTCCACGCACCGGCGGGCGTGCCGACGAACCCCGTGACAGGTTCGGCGTCGACCTCCCCGTCGATGACGCCGTCGGCGCCCCGCAACCCGACGATCACGGTGGCCCCCTCGACCGGCCTGGCCGACGGGCAGCAGGTCCACGTCGTGGGCACCGGTTTCAGCCCAGGCGAATCGCTTCAGGCGATCGAATGCGCCGACAAGGGTGACAAGACGGGGCCGGGTGACTGCGATCTCGCCAGCGCCCGGAGCACCCAGGCGGACGCGACCGGAACGGTGAGCATCGAGCTGACGGTCCACCGCGGTCCGTTCGGCATCAACCGAATCGTGTGCGGTCAGCCGCTCGGATGTTTGGTGTCGGTGACCCAAGCCTCGCTGGCGCCGACCGAGGAGGCGGACGCCCCCGTCACGTTCCGGTGACCGAGTCGCCCACCACGCGACCGTCGCGCATCCGGACGATCCGGTCGGCCTGCCCGGCGACCCGTGGGTCGTGCGTCACCATGATCACGGTCAGTTCCGGGCGGTCGGCGCGCAGTTGGCGCACGAGGTCGATCACCCGGTCGACCGCGGCGGTGTCGAGGCTTCCGGTGGGCTCGTCCGCGAGCAGCAGCGGCGGATCGTTGGCGAGTGCCCGCGCGATCGCGACCCGCTGACGTTCACCGCCGGAGAGCCGCGTCGGTGGACGGTTCTCCGCTGCGACCAGATCGACGTCTGCGAGCAACCTGCGGGCCCGGTTCCGTCGATCGGTTCGGCTTCCGACGGTGCCCAACATCGCGACCTCCACGTTCTGGACGGCACTCAGCTGGGGCAACAGGTTGTGCAGTTGGAAGACGAGCCCAACCCGATCCCGCCGGAACCGGGGGGCGTTGTCGAGTTTCGTGACGTCCTGCCCGAAGACCCGGACGACACCGGCGCTCGGCGCGTCGAGCGCGGCGATCATGTGCAGCAGAGTCGATTTGCCGCATCCGGACGGGCCGGTGATAGCGACCCACTCGCCCTGCCGCACGGCCAGATCGACGCCGTCCAACGCGGACACGACGCCGCCGTCGAACTGCTTGCGAACGCCGCAGAGTTCGACGACCGGCACAGCCGTCCGGCCGATGCCGGTCTCGACGTCCGAACGCGCCGGCTCATTCACGACGCAACGCCTCCAACGGCGAAAGCCGCGCCGCCCGGGCCGCCGGATACGCACCGCCGAGGATGCTCATCGCCGCCGCTGTGTACAGGGCGCGCCGGAACGCGTCGGCCGTGTAGTCCGGGTGCAGGATGCCGACCAGGCTCGGCAGCTGCCCGATGATCTCGGTGGCACCGAACGACAGCGCGACGCCGATCCCCGCCCCGACGACGCCGATGCACAGCGCCTCGGACAGCACCATCGTCATGATCCGCAGCCGCGACCAGCCGACTGCGGCGAGGACGCCGAACTCGCGGGTGCGTTCGAGGAACGCCATCGTCATCGTCGTCATCACGATCACCGCCCCGACACCGATCGCCAGCACCGTGCTGCCCTTGTCCGCGGCGTTGATCAGAGCCAGGCTACGGTCGGCCCGCCCGAAGTCCGACGCGGTGCGAATCGTGACGAGTTGCGAGTTGTCGTGTTCGATCTGGTTGCGCGTGCTCTGCATGTTGCCGCCGGGCTTCATCCGCACGAAGACCAGGGTGACTTCGCTCGCCTGCCGCTGAACGCCCTGGAAGCTGACCAACGGCAGCGCCGCGCCGGTGTCGGCATAAGCCTGGCCGGTGACGAAGAGGCCGACGACGTGGTAGTTGCGGCCTTCGACGGTGATCGAGTCGCCGACCTTCTTGTGCAGGTTGTGGGCGGCGTCGGCGCCGAGCATCAGCTCGTCGTCGACGGTGGCGCCGAACGCCCGACCGTCGGTGATGGTCACCCCGAAATCGGACAGCTCCGACGGGTCGATGCCGAACTCGAGGAACTGCGGGTTGCTGGAGTTCAGCTTCGTCGTACCGACCAGCACACCGGTGGCGCCCGCCACCCCGGGGTAGGCCCGGATCCGGTTCACCGCGTCGATGTCGATGTTGCTGCTCAGAAGGTCGGAGACGCCCTTCTGAGAGATCGTGAAGTCGGCCCGGCCGGTCTGCACGATCGCCAACGCACTGCTACGCAGGCTGTGGTCGATGACCGCGAAGGTGACGACGGCCATCACACCGATCCCGACTGCCAGCGACGCGAACGCGAGGCGCGCGCCCCGGACACTCACATTATGGACGACCAGGCCGGGGAACGAGAGGCCCCGCGGGCTACGATGCCCGATCCCGGCTCCGACTCTCACGCGGAAGACGGTATAGCTAGGGAACGACCCACTGGCCCACATTGCCACCGAAGAGGCTTGTGGTGAATTGGACGCCTGTGATCACCGTGGCTGCTGGAACTTCGAAGGCCACGAAGCCCTTGGCCTGGTCCCCGGGCGCGATGTTGACCGTCCCGCTGAAAAGTGGTCCAGCGCTGAGACCGGTAACGAATCCCTGCTTGTACTGCTGGCTTTCCGAGTCGATGAGCGTCGCACCGTAGCCAGGACTGTCGGAGTAAGGGGCAGTGCCGGTGTTCTCGATCAGGAACTGCACCGCGACGTACTTGTCGCCGTCCTTCGGCTTGATGAACGAGTCCGACGACTTCGCGTTGTCCACGACTTGCAGCGGCGTGACTTGGATCTTCTCTCCCGCGCTGTCGCCCTTCAGCTCGACCGGATTGCCGACGTGTGCCTTCGACGGCGCTGCCGAAGATTTCGCAGCCGGCGAGCTGGCGGCGGCGGTATCAGTCGCAGAGGCCGACGAAGATGCCGGCGCGCCGGATGCCTTTGCCAGCGCCTTCCCGAGAAAGTCGGTGGTGAAGTCCGAATCGGCTGTGCCGAGCCCACCGTTCTCGATGAGAACCACGGTGGGTCCGGTACGAGCCAGCACCACGTCGAACGAGACCTTGACCCCGTTGATTTCGCCACTGAGACGGTAGGGATGGCTTTCGTCCCCCGCGGACGGCAGCGAGAGCTGACCCACCGTGAGCCGGTGACCATCCGCCTCGAAGGTCTTGCAGCTGTCGATGTAGCCCGTGTAGGCCGCCAGAGCGCTTCCCGCCTGATCGGCGGTGTCGAACTTGCTGAGGACCTCGTAGGCGAAGTCGGTGCTTCCCCTCGAGAAGTCCGCTTCGGCGGACGGCCTCTTGTCGAGGACGTCGGGTTTGCTCTTCGAACAGTCCTTGAACGGATTCTTGTTCGAGTCGCTGCCGTCAGGGGACATCGAAGCCCAGCCGGTGGGGAGGTCACTCACCGCCAGTAGCTGGGCTTTGAGCCCAGGATCATCCTCCGTCGCCTTCGACGAAGAGCTTCCACACGCCGCAATTCCGACTACCACGCTGGCTGCCACAAGCCCGACCTGCACCGCTCGAAGCTTCACACGTATCCCCCTGAGTGGGTGGCTTCCCTCGAAGCCGATTCCGCGTCAGCTTAGCGATCATGCACAGCGCACGCTCAGGAATCGGCAAACGGCTGATTTCACTCGAAATCAGCCGGGCTATACCTAGGTGCAATCCGGGGATTGAGCTCGCGCGATATTGAGACGAGCTCGGTCAGATTCCTGTCGTCGCGATAGCGGATCCCCGAGACACACTACTGACTGCGATATCCGATGCGGTCGACGTGCCGAAAGTGCGTTGCTGAGAACCGGACCGCCGCTTTCCCGAACACGGCGAATACCAGCGCCACTCCGACCATCAGGACGGCCCCCTGCCAGCCATCCGGCCATGGCACCGACGCGAACGGAACTCGGGCGGCTAGATGGGCGATTCCCAGAAGGAACAGGCAGGGCACCGCGGCGCCCCAGGCGCAGAGCCCCGCGAGAAACGGCAGCAATGGACCAAGCGCCGCGGCGCACACTCCGAAGATCGTCGCCGGCGCGACAGCTGGGGCCGCGACCAAATTCGCCGGGATCGCCGCCAGGCTCAGCCCGCCACCGATCAGCGCGATGACCGGCGCGCAGGCCACCTGGGCAGCCGCCGGAATCGCCACCGCCGCGGCCAGCGGCTCCGGGAGCCACCGGGCCAGCCACCGCGTCCAGCCCGGCCCGAGGACGAGCAGGCCCAGTGTTGCCAGCACGGAAAGTGCGAACCCCGGCTGCGCGGCCAGGGCCGGCTCGACCAGGAGGAGAACGAGCACCGCCGTGCACAGGCCAGCCAGAGCAGGACGCGGTCGGGCGGTTGCGATGCCCGCCAGGCCGAGCAGACCCATCACCGCGGCACGAACGACGCTGCCCGTCGGACGGGCCAGGACGACGAACCCGACCACCGCCAAGGCGGCAAGCAGCGCGGTCGCTCGCGGTCCGGCGCGAGTCCGTCGAGCGAGACCGGTCACCGCAGCGCCGACGATCGCAACATTCGTCCCGCTGACGGCGACGAGGTGAGTCAGCCCGGTCCGCCGGAAATCGGCCACCACCGCTTCGGGCAACGCCGCCGTGTCGCCGTCCACCAACCCGGGCAGCAGCGCGCTCGAATCGCCCGGAAGTGGCGCAGCGGCGGCCCGAAGCCCGGCCCGCAATCCTCCCGCGGCACGCTGGATCGGCGACGGCTGCCCGACGATATCCGGGCGCCCCCGAACGTCTACCACCGCCGTCACCGAATCTCCGCGACGCGGGGGCGTGAGCCTCCCGGCGACGCGAAGGCGCTGGCTCGGCAACAACCCGACCCAGGATTTGTCGCGAGCCAAGAGCAGCACCGGCTGACGCATCCCCCAGCGACGGCCGCCCTGATCCAGTTCCACGAGTTGCGCGGTGGCGAACACGTACCCGTAGGAACGACCGGTCGCGACGTCGAAACCGCTGCGCGCCAAGGGATCCGACGCAAGCTGCACGACCATCTCGGCGACCACTCCTCGATCGGCAAGACCGGCGAGCGGGCCGGAGCCACGCGCGGCGGCCCGGACCGCCATCACACCCGCCCCGGCGGCCATCGCAAGCGCCGCACCCGCCGCGACGAGCCCAACGCGTCGACGCACCAGGATCAGTCCGGCCGCCACGAAGACACCGACGACGCCGACGCTCGCAGCCGTCGCTGCGGAAGCCGACCGCAACGACAAGAGCATGACCCAGCACCCGAGCGCCGGCAGGAACAAGCGGACGTCGATCCGCCGTACGAAGTCCGGGACGGCCGGCACCGTCATACGGTCACCAGCGGTGCCAACCGCTCGTACATCGCAGGACCGATGCCGGATACCTCGTTGAGCTGGTTCACCGATGTGAAGCGGCCATGCTGATTGCGCCAGTCGAGGATGTGCTGCGCGGTAACCGGCCCGACTCCGGGAAGGACGTCGAGCTCCGCGACAGTCGCCGTGTTGAGGTTCACCGGCCCGGCCGGCACGCCGCTCCCGCCTGGAACATCCACTGCCGCAGGGCCGGGCGCCCGACCCGGCAGGTCGACCCGAACCTGTTCGCCGTCCACCAGCGGCCGAGCCAGATCCAGAGATGTCGTATCGGCCTGGGCGAGCGTTCCTCCTGCCGCCGCGATCGCGTCGACGACGCGAGATCCGGCGGCCATCGTCTGCACGCCCGGCCGCGCCACCTTGCCCTCGACGTCTACGACGATGGACGGTCGAGCGGACGACGGAACGGGCGACGGAGTGGGCAGGACGGGCTGTGGCAGTGCAGATTCCGCTTGGGCTCCCCGCGTCGAATCCGACGGCTCGGCGATGCGATGTGCGTCGCCACGTAGGTAGAACACGAACGAGAGCACGACGGCGGCGAGCCCCAACACCAAGATGGCAAGCATTCCGCTCCGCCCCGGGTCCGCCCGGAGTACCCCCGACCACGAGGTCAGAACTGCCCGAGCCCGTTCGGGAAACGGCAACGGGATGCCCGAGCCCGTTCCGGCCGTCGCCCAGATCTGCTCGGCGTCCCGGTCCTCAGCCGGATCGCCCGACCCGGATGTTGTCGTCGACACCCGCTCGACGCTATGACCTCGAGAGGCGCTGGATCAGAGGTGGAGCAGATCTGTGGAACTTCGCTAGAGGGCTGGGGAGGACGACACCGCGAAGCCGACGACGCCCTCTCCCGCGTGGGCAGAGATCGCCGCGCTGGCCTCGGCAACCGGGACGTCGACCAGGCCGAGACGTTCCGACAGCGACGTCGCCAACTGTGCCGCCCGCTCCGCTGCCCCGAGATGAACCACCGTCGCCCGCGACACGTCCGGGATCTCGGCGGCGATCTCGACGAGACGCTCGAGCGCGCGTCGTGACGTCCGGACGAACTGCTCCACGACGATCTCCCCACCCTTGACCCGCAGGATCGGCTTGACCGCGAGAGCGGTTCCGAGCCGCGCCGAGGCCGGACCTATCCGGCCGCCGGCCTTCAACGCGTCGAGGTCGTCGACGCAGAACAACACCGACGTCCGCTCCGCCACCTCACGTGCCACCGTGACGACCTCGTCGATACCGGCACCCGTGCGAGCCGCCCGGGCCGCGGCCTCGACCACGAAGCCCAACCCAGCCGAGACCAACCGGCTGTCGACCACCTCGACCCGGCAATCAGCCTGTGCCGCAGCACCTTCCGCGGCGGCCACCGTTCCGGACAGGTCGCCGGACAGATGGATGCTGACGACATCGGTAGAGGGGTCCGAGTATGCCTCCACGAAGGCGCCGGGCGGCGGCTGCGACGTCGTGATCCGTTGCCGTTCCCGAAGCGCAGCAAGGACATCCGCCGGACCGACGTCGACGCCTTCCAGACCGGATCGCGTTCCCAGGTTGACCCCGATCGGGATGACCGTGATGCCTGCCGCCGCGGCCGATCCGGGGGTGAGGCCGGCTGTCGAGTCGGTGACGACGCGGACAGCGGCCATCGATCCTCCGCTCAGGCCGGGACGATGTTGACGAGTTTGGGTGCTCGGACGACGACCGTTCGGATCGCCGCACCGTCGAGCGCCCGGACCACCGCCGGGTCGGTTAACGCCCGCTCGCGCAGGACGTCCTCGGCGATGTCGGGCGCGACGTCGAGCCGCGCCTTCACCTTGCCCGCGACCTGGACCACGCAGACGACGGACTCCTCGACCAGCAACGCCGCCTGGGCGACCGGCCAGCTCTGCTTGCCGACGAAACCGCTGTGTCCCAGCCGGTTCCAGGACTCTTCGGCCGTGTAAGGAGCGAAGGCACTGATCATGACGACCAACGACTCCACCCCCGAACGCACGTCCTGCCCCGCGTCGAAAGCCTTGCGCAACAGGTTCGTCAGTTCCATGCACCGAGCGATCGCGACGTTGAACCGGTGACCGTCCATGTGCCGGGTTGCTTCGTCGACCAATCGTGCCGTCCCGCGCAGAACGGCCTCGTCGGTCGACGTGGCGCCCGTCCTCGCAGCGACGTCACCGGCGAGCTGCCAGACCCGGCGCAGCCATTTCCCCGCGCCGGAGGGAGAGACGTCGGCCCAGTCCACGTCCTCCTCCGGAGGGGACGCGAACAACATGGTCACGCGCACCGCGTCGACGCCGTGCTTCGCAAGTTCCGCACCCAGGTCGACGCCGTTGCCGAGCGACTTGCTCATCGCCTTGCCGTTGTTGATGACCTGGCCCTGGTTGAGCAGCGCGGTGAACGGCTCGACGAACGGCACCAGCCCGAGATCGTGCAGCACCTTGGTGAAGAAACGCGAGTAAAGCAGGTGCAGGATCGCGTGTTCCACACCGCCGACGTACTGCGCGACCGGCATCCAGGTGGCGACCTCGGCGGGGTCGAACGGCCCGTCGGTGTACGACGGCGAGCAATACCGGAAGTAGTACCAGGACGAGTCGACGAACGTGTCCATCGTGTCGGTGTCCCGGCGGGCCGGCCCGCCGCACGACGGGCAATCCACCGACACCCACGATTCGGCTGTGTTCAAAGGCGATTCGCCCCTGGGCAGCAGGTCGACGTCGGCCGCGACCGGCAGCAGGACGGGCAACTGGTCGTCCGGAACCGCGACCTCGCCGCAGTCGGCGCAGTGCACGATCGGGATCGGCGCCCCCCAGTAACGCTGACGGGACAGCAGCCAGTCGCGCAAGCGGAAGATGACCGCCCCCTTTCCCGCGCCGTCCGCCTCGAGCTGAGCGGTGATCTCGCGGATCGCGCTGGCCTTGTTGAGACCGTCCAGCGATCCGGAGTTGACCAGCCGGCCGTCACCCGGCGTCGCGACCCCCGTCGTCGCAGGGTCGTCGGCGTCGGTCTCGACGACGACGCGGACCGGCAGGTCGAAGGTTCGGGCGAAGTCGAGGTCCCGCTGGTCGTGCGCGGGGACAGCCATGATCGCGCCGGTGCCGTAGTCCGCGAGGACGTAGTCCGCCGCCCAAACCGGTAACTTCTCACCGTTGACCGGATTGGTCGCGTAAACCCCAAGGAACACACCGGTTTTCACGCGCTCGGTCGACTGCCGCTCGATCTCGGTGAGACCCTTGACCTGCTCGCGGTAGGTTTCGAACGCAGCACGCTGCCCGGGAGTGCACAGCTCGTCGGCCAGCGACGCGTCCGCGGCGACCACGAAGAAGGTCGCCCCGTGGAGCGTGTCCGGTCGGGTGGTGAAGACGGTGACCGGCTCGTTCCGCCCGTCGACCACGAAGTCGACGTACGCCCCCTCGGACCGGCCGATCCAGTTGCGCTGCATGGCCAGCACTCGCTCGGGCCAATGGTCCTCCAGCGGCGCCATGTCGTCGAGCAGGCGCTGCGCGTAGTCGGTGATGCGGAAGTACCACTGGGTAAGGTTGCGCTTGGTGACGGTCGCGCCGCACCGTTCGCAGAGCCCGTTCACGACTTGCTCGTTGGCGAGCACCGTCTGGTCGTTGGGGCACCAGTTCACCGGGCTGGCCTTGCGGTAAGCCAGGCCCCGCTCGAAGAAGCGCAGGAACAGCCATTGCGTCCAGCGGTAGTACTCCGGGTCGCAGGTGTTCAGCCGCCGCGACCAGTCGAACGAGACGGCGAATCGCCGGAACGAGGAGGCTTGTGTCTCGATGTTCGCGTACGTCCAGGTCGCCGGGTCGCTGTTCCGCTTGATGGCGGCGTTCTCCGCCGGAAGCCCGAACGCGTCCCAGCCGATGGGATGCAGCACGTCGTAACCCCGCAGGACGGTATAGCGCGCGACGGCGTCGCCGATCGAGAACGCCTCGCCATGGCCCATGTGCAAGTCACCCGACGGGTAAGGGAACATGTCGAGGACGTAACGCTTCTCGGCCCCGGGACGCCGCAGGTCGAGCTCACGCCAGGCATCCAGCCAACGCGCCTCGATGGCGTGGGGGTCGTACTCGCTCACAGCCTGGTCTCACTCCCTGACGCGACAGCGCCCCCGGCCTGCGGGGGCAGCTCACGATACCGTCGCTCGGGGCCGCCTACCGTTCGATGAAACGCATCTGTGCGTCGTCGTGGTGCGCACCCGCGGCAGGGGCCATCGCGTCGAGCGTGGCCAGGTGTTGCGCGGTGAGTCGAACCGAGTCGGCGCCGGCGTTCTCCTCGAGACGCGCCAACTTCTTGGTTCCGGGAATCGGCACGATGTCGTTCCCTTTCGCCAGCAGCCAGGCGAGCGCGACCTGGCCGGAGGTCGCGCCCAGCTCGCCGGCGATGACACCGACCTGGTCTGCCAGCCGGAGGTTGTGCTCGAAATTGTCCGCGGTGAACCGCGGGTTGCGCAGACGCCAATCGTCGGCCGGCAGGTCGTCGTAGGAACGGATGGTTCCGGTGAGGAAGCCGCGACCGAGCGGGGAGTAGGCAACCAACCCGGCGCCGAGTTCGCGCAGCAGCGGGAGCACTTCCGGCTCCTGATCACGCGTCCACAGCGAGTATTCCGACTGCACGGCGGCGATCGGATGTACGGCGTGCGCCCGGCGGATGGTGTCGACCCAAACTTCGGACAAGCCCAGATGAAGCACTTTGCCTTCGGTGACGAGATCCGACAGCGTCCCGACGACGTCCTCGATCGGCGTGGTGGGGTCGAGTCGATGCTGGAAGTAGAGGTCGATCCGGTCGGTGCCCAGCCGCCGCAAGGACCCTTCGACTGCCGTCCGGATATTCGCCGGGCTGCAATCCGGTACGGCGGAAGGGCCGCCGGCATAGGAAACGAGCCCGAATTTGGTGGCCACCACCACGTCGTCACGCCGACCGGCCAGTGCGCGTCCCAGGATCTCCTCGCCCACGAACGGCCCGTAGGCGTCAGAGGTGTCGAAAAGCGTGACGCCGAGATCCACCGCGCGCTGGACGGTACGGATCGACTCGGCATCGTCCGCCGGCCCGTAGACACCGGCAATTGGCATCGTGCCCAGACCGATCCGACCGACGCTCAGCGATCCGAGTGTTCCCTGCTTCATCGTCCGATCCTCATCCCGGTCAAGCGTGCGACGGCTCGTGGGGCCCGATATCTCCTGCGGTGAGCAGGTTCAAGTGGTCGACGCCCGCCCGAAAACATGAGCGTTTCGGACCGCTAGTCGCCAGCCCCCTTCTTCCAGACGGAATTCGTCATCGTAGCGGGCCAACCCGACAACTCGACCATCCGGAGATACCTGCACGACGTTGCTCATTGTCATGCCCAGGTCCGGCCCGGTGCTCACGATGTCCGTGCTGCTGAGGATGTGCCGGCCAACGCTGGGTGAACCGTAGACTGTCCGGAAAGTCTCTCGGCCCTCGTGCCTGATCGTCTCCGCCGGATGATGGATGACGAACAGGACGTCTTCGCAGACCAACTCGTCGATGAGATCCGTGCGGCGCTCGTCCCGCGCATAGGACAGGCGGGCCACCAGGTTCCGCAGAATCTCGTTCGTCGAAATATCGCTCACAATTCGCTCACCTTAGTCAATTCGTGTGACGACGCCGGGGCTTGTCACCGTAAGGCCCCTGGCTCACCGATCGACCCGGAGTTCGCCGAGTTCGGACCAGCCTTCGCCCGGCACCGTCGTGTTGATGATGCGCGGCGTCTCGGCGAGGTACGGCGGCAACTCGGCCTGCGCGGCCTTGAAGTGATCGGACTGGACGTGGGCTGAGCCTGCCTGGTCGTCCCGGAACGCCTCGACGAGGACGTACTCGTTCGCGTCGTCGAGACTGCGCGACCAGTCGAACCACAGGCATCCCGGCTCGGAACGCGTGGCGCTCGTGAAGCCGGAGGCGATCGCCGGCCACGCCTCGGCGTGTTCCGGCTTGATCCTGAACTTGGCGGTGATGAAGATCATCGGGTTCCTTTGCGGTGTCAGGGGACCAGGATCGCTCGGCCCCGGATCCGGCCGTTGTCCAGGTCGTCCAGCGCGTCGGCCGCGGCTTCGAGCGGATACACCTGGGTGTGCAGCCGGACCTTGCCGCGTTGCGCGAGCACCATCAGCTCGGCTAGCTCGTTGTAGGTGCCGACGATGTTACCGATGACGTTGCGCTCGGTGGAGATGACGTCCAGCGTCGGGATCCGGAGCTCGCCACCGTAGCCGATCACCGAGTACGAGCCACCGGGCCGAGTCATCGCGAAACCGTCGTTCTCGGCCCCCTCCTCGGCGACGAAGTCGAGGACCACCTCGGCCCCCTGACCACCGGTGAGGTCCTTGACCGTATCGATCGCCGCGGGACCGGCGACGACCGTGTGATCGGCCCCGAGGGATTCGGCCAGCTTGAGCGCGTCCGGATTACGGTCCACGACCACGACGGTCGTCGCGCTCAGCGCGGCCAGGCACTGGATTCCGATGTGGCCCAAGCCGCCAGCGCCGACGACCACGCAGGTCGTCCCGGGGTAGAGGTGGGGGATCATCTTCCGCACCGCGTGGTAGGCGGTGATGCCGGCGTCGGCCAGCGCAGCGACGTCTTCGGGCCTGGTCGCCGGATCGAGTTTCACGCAGGCCCGGGCGGACGTGCGCAGGTATTCCGCCATGCCGCCGTTGGTGCCGTCCAGCCCCGGGAACGAGCTGTCGACGCAGTGCATGTCGTCGCCCGCACGGCAGGCGCGGCACAGTCCGCAGGTAGGCGTCGGGTGCACGATCACCGTGTCGCCGACCGCCACGTTGGTCACCCCGGCACCCACGGCGTGTACCCATCCGGCGTTTTCGTGGCCGAGCGTATAGGGCAGCGCCGGGCTCATCGCCCCATCCCACTGGCCGAGAATGATGTGCAGGTCGGTCCGGCAGACACCGGCACCGCCGACCCTGACGATGACGTCGAACGGCCCCTCGATCTTCGGCTCGGGCACTTCGTCGATGACAACCTGCTGGTTGTACTGGTGAAGACGGACCGCTTTCACCTATGTCTCCTCTGTGTTGTCGCCGGAGCCGTAACGATGGGCGAGCATGCCCCGGCAGATACCGACGTTCGCCTCCACACCTACCCGAGACAGTCGCGCCCGGGCGAGGTGCAAGGACAGATCCTGCTCCGCCAGCCGTTCGCCGGTCGCGACGTCGATCAGCAGCGGCGCAGCGTCGTGGGCAGGCAGCCCGACTTCGGCTCGTCGTGCCCGCAACGTGTCGAGTTCGGACGAGGGCGGCACATCGCCGAGGGTGAGACCGAAAACGTCAACTCCGCGGGTGATCAGCGGCCGGCAGACGCGGTCCGTTCCGGCGAGCACGGCCTTACGGACGAAGTCGGCGCGCAGCGCGTCGAGCTCGCCGCTTGCCTCGGAACCGAACGTGCCGACGAACCCGGCCCGGGCAGCGACCCCGGCATTGATCGCATCGGCCGCGAAGTGGTCGTCAAGCACGATCACCGCGTGGTCCACACCCGCCACCGCCCGCACCGCGTCGAACGCGTCAGCGACCATGAGGAACGCGAAGTTCGGCGCGCAGAAATACGTAGGCAGTCGCAGGTGGACCTCGACGCTTCCTTCTGTGGCAGAGCACGACGCCACGAACCCCAGCGTCGTCACGGGCTCGTCCAGTTCCGGGTCCCGAACGGTGTCGAGAGCGCGCAACACGCTCTCGCGCAGGTCGGGGATCGCGATCGCCGTCATGCCGACGGCGAGGCGCCCGTGACCAGCGTCGCGTCGTCCCGGGCCGCCGGCGCGGACGCGTCGGCGATCTGACATTCGGCCGGCACGTCGATGCCATACAGCTTTGCAGCGTTTAGCCCGAGGATCTTCTTCTTGCCGTCGGTGCCCAGCCGCGGATAGTCGGCGAACTCGTCGCCGTCCGGCATCTCCCAGTCGAGGAACCCCTCGATCTGCCACTTCGGCTCCCAGATGCCGTAGTCGCTGCCGAAAGTCATCTTGTCCTCGCCGACCCAGAACAGCAGTTCGCCCATGACCTTGGCGAAGAAACGCGGCCGGGCATGCATCAGCCCCCCGATGACGACGGACAGCCCGGCGTACACGTTCGGCTCCTGTGTGGCCATGAAGCAGAAGTCTTCGATGCGGGGTAGGCCGACATGCTCGATGACGAAGTTCAGGCCGGGGAAGTCGGTGGCGGCGTGATCCACGTCGGCGACGTCGAACGCGTCCTTGTCCAGCGGCCAGATCGTCGGGCCCTTGTGCACGTGGATGTTCTTGATGCCGAGCTCTTGGGCCCGCTCCAGGTAGCGGTAGGCGGCGGGATCGCTCAGCTTCCAGCCCCGCGAGTCCCCCCTCCATTCCGCGGTGTAGAGCTTCACGCCCTTCAATTTCCAGCGGTCGACGTCCGCGGCGAGCTGGTCCAAGCCGGCGTCGCCGTCGCGCGGATCGAAGCGGCCGTTGACGATGAGCTTGCCCGGATGCTTCTCGGCCAGTGCTCCGTTGCGTTCAACGGTGTTGAAGCCGTCGGTGTACCACTGCCTCAGATAGGTCGACTGCAGGATGCCGACGTCTACCCGGCCGGTATCGAAGACGTCTGCCATCAGGTCCTGCTCGGAGTAGCACTGGAAGTGCTCGATGTCCCAGTGGGTTTCCTTGGGAGCGAGGCTCATGTACGCATGGAAGCACTCGATCCAGCCCTTGGCGAACTGCTCCTGGCCGGGGATCCAATTCGACGGGCTGGCATCCCAGAAATGGAGATGGCTGTCGACAACGAAGTACTTCTCGCCGTCCTTCTCGTACACCGTGCCTCCTTCGGCCTGGCGGGGCGATGTGGCAACGCTAGGTCTGGAAACAGGTCCGCGCTCGGTTAACGTGTCTCAATTTGAGACAGTGGGGCGGTCATGAACTAGCCTGCGGACCTGGATGCACTCACCGGCGCGGTCCCGCCGGTGGGAAGGAGCCGGTCATGGTCGACGGCGAGCTGTCCGATCGGGCGTCGCTGCACGAACGGCTGACCACGCATCTCCCCGTGTCGGGCGAACTGCCCCCGCTCGACCGACTGCCGCCTCGACTACTCGCCTCCTGGCAACGTAGCCAGGAATACGGGGTGTCCGTGGAAGAGGTCGAACCTGTTTTCACCGGCACCAGCCAGCCCGATTCGCTCTTCTTCGAATGCGGACAGGAGGTCCTGCGTGCGCTGCATCGCACGATTGCCGACGAGCCGATCAGCATCATGCTCACCGATGCCGACGGGCTGGTTCTGAATCGGCTCTGCGGTGACGTCGATCTTGCACGTGCACTGGACGGCGTGCATCTGGCGCCTGGCTTCGCGTATTCGGAACGAGACGCCGGGACGAATGGTCTGGGTCTTGCGCTGGCTGACCGCACGCCGACCATCGTGCGCGCCGAAGAGCATTACGCCTTGAACCTGTGCACCTACACCTGCGCGGCGGCCCCGGTCTTCGATCTTGCTTCCGGACGTCTCGAAGGCTGCGTCAACCTCACCACGTGGTCCCGATCTTCCCCGGAGCTGCTTCTCGCTCTCGCCCAATCCGCTGCGAGCAACACTGCCGCTCTCATGCTGGCGCGAGCACAAGGCCGGTACCCGCGCCCCGCACCGCGCGGAGAGGTCTTCGGAGTGGTCCCCTCCCAACTCGAACCGGGCTCGGGCACCCTCCATGCCTTGTCGGCCGATTGGACGACGACTCTCACGGCAGCAGCTGAAGCGCTCGCTGCGGGACGCACGACGCTCGCCGTAGGCGAGCCAGGATCAGGCCGAACGACGCTGCTCGCTCAGGCCCAACGCAGGAACCGGCCGCGCTCGCGCATCCTCGCCGCCAGAGTTCCCTCGGCACAAGACATCGACGCGTGGCTCTCCTTGTGGACGCCCGAGCTGGGCAAGCCCGAGACCACGATCATCGTACGCAACGTCGACACCTTGCCGGTGTCCGCTGCTGAGCGGCTCGAAGAAAGGGTGCGGCTCGCACGGCACGCACCGCTGCTGATGACCGCGACGCGCTACGACAAGGTCCCGCCTCCACTCGCATCCCTGGTGGAGACCGTCGTTCACGTCCAACCGCTGCGCGAACGGGCCGAAGACGTCCTGCCGCTCGCTCTTCACCTCGCCCAGCGGGCAAGGGGGCGCAGCGTCGAATTGACTCCCGGAGCGGCCAACGCACTCCGGAACCACCCGTGGCCGGGCAACGTGCGGGAGTTGGACACCGTCGTCAAGGACGCCGCCGCGCATACGAACAACATCGATCTGCGCCACTTGCCGCCTGAGTTGTTCGCCGTCACCGCACACCGACTCACCCGCATCGAGACGATCGAACGCGACGAGTTGATTCGTGCCCTTACCGGCACCGGCGCCACCGTTCGCGACGCGGCAGAACAGTTGGGTATGAGCCGTGCGACGATCTATCGCAAGCTGGCGCGGTACGGCATCCGGATCCCCCGGGGCAACTCGCCGACGTGAGGAGCGAGCCGGGGCGAGAAGAGTAGACGCCGGCGATCAGGCGACGCCCGTCACCCGGTTCACGAGGGCGTTCAGCCAAACCTCCACCGCGCGCGCGCCCGGATCGGGTGTCCCTTTGGCTCGATCGCCGAGGTAGCTTGCCCGGCCGGCACGGGCCGCGACGAGCGCCGTCGAGCTCACTCCTTCGGCCGTCGCGACCAGCGCTCTTCTCATCGCGTCGTTCTGGGCCATTCCAGTGGCCAGTCCTTCGCGCAGCGTCGTGACGAATGGCACGAGCGCATCCAGCATCGTCCGGTCGCCGACCTGTGCGCCGCCGAGCTCTGAGACGGCCGCGATGCCGGCCTCGGCCGCCGAGACCCACTCCCCGACACCATCGATCGAGACGGCGTCCAACTCGGCCGCTGCGCGCAGCAGCATGATGGCGTAGAGCGGACCCGACGTTCCGCCGACCACGCGGCGGACAGTTGCGGCGACCGCTCGCAGCAAGGCCGCGGGAGAAGCTGGATAACCAGGGATCTCGGAGGTGATCTGACGTGCGCCCCTCGCCAGGTTGAATCCGAGGTCGCCGTCTCCGACGATCGAATCGAGCCGGCTCAACTCGTCTTCGGCCGCGAGCAATGCCTCACATACGGTCTCCAGGAGACTGCTGGCCAACGAGTTCGGGACGGTCGGGGAACTGGTAACGATCGCCGGCACATCGGCATCCGCCCTGACGTCGATCCGCGGCCGCGGTTCGACGCGACCGGACCCTTGACTCGGCCATGCCGACGTCGTCGCCGGCGCCTCGAGCAACGCGAGCGCGGCCTCGTCGATCTTTGCGATCGAAACGGACACCCCGCTCATGTCCAGAGCCGTGAGGAACGTACCGGTCCACACGTTCTCGACGACGATGCCTCGCGCGTCCAGCGCGGCGAGGACGCCGACCGTGACGATGTCGAGCTCGCTGGGGGGCGTCGATCCGAGGTTGTTGACGAGGACGACGACGCGGTCCCCCGCTCGTATCGAACGGTCGTCCACGATGGATGCGACGAGTCGTTCCGCCGACTCCGAAGCGTCACTCAACGCGCTTTTCTCGACACCGGGCTCGCCGTGAATGCCGAGCCCCCATTCGACTTCTCCCTCGTCGAGGTCGAAGCCCGGGCGTCCCACCGACGGCACCGTGCAGGCACTGAGGGCCACCCCCATCGTGCCCACCGCCTCCGCCATGGCGCGGGCCATAGCTGTTACCTCGGCCAGATTTGCACCCCGGGCGGCGGCAGCCCCCGCGGCCTTGTGCACCAGGACGGTTCCGGCGATACCACGTCTTCCCGCGTGCGCTCCATCGGCCGCCAACGCGACGTCGTCGCTGACGACGACCATTTCCACGTCGATTCCCGCCGCGCGGGCAAGCTCCCCCGCCAACCCGAAATTCAGCCGGTCGCCGGTGTAGTTCTTCACGATCATCAATACGCCCGCCGGGCCGCCCACCGTCGACAACGTGGCAAGCACCGAATCGACCGACGGGGAGGTGAACACCTCACCCACGACAGCCGCGGTGAGCATTCCCGGTCCGACGAAACCTCCGTGCGCCGGTTCGTGTCCGGCTCCGCCGCCGGAGATGATCGCTACTGCATTGCTTTGCCGGAGTTCGTCGAAATCGGACCGGACCACGACCGAATGACCGTCGAGCAACGCAAGACCTGGCGACCGCGCGACGAGTCCGGAGAGGAGATCCGGGACCACCGCGTCGACGGCGTTGATCAGCTTCTTCACGGCCCGAATCATAGGACGAGATCGCGGTCGGGACGAACGGTCCTGCGAGATAGTGCGACGCACGGTGTGACGGGCGCCGAGCGATGCCGGCCAGGCAGGCTCGCCAGGATTTCGGACCCGTTGCCACTGCTACATTTCGATCGTTCGGATCCGCGCACGGATGTGAACCCGGCGTCACAGGGCACCCGACCGGCTCCCTTCCCTGCGACGTCGGAGCTACCAGCCTGGTCGGTTAAGGAGACGTCCGTAGATGAAGTTCGGAGTGGGCCTGCCCGTACTCGAGACCAGCCCTTCAGGACTCCCCGGCGACGACTTCGCCGAGATGGTGAGATACGCGGAAGAGGCGGGATTTTATGCGACGTTCCTCACGGATCATCCCGCTCCATCTCGGAGATGGTACGAGTCGGGCGCGGAGCTGAGCTTCGATCCGTTCGTCGGCCTGTCCTTCGTCGCGGGGGTCACCAAGAAGATCAAACTGCTCACGGCGTTGGCGGTCCTCGGATATCGAAACCCCTATCTCGTCGCGAAGAGCATCGCTACCGTCGACAGGCTCTCTAACGGTCGATTCGTTTTCGGGGTCGGAACCGGGTATCTCGAGCCTGAGTTCAAGGCACTCGACGCGGACTTCGAGAACCGGAACGCAACCTTCGACGATACGCTCGCCACGCTGATCAGCATCTGGCGCGAGCCGCGTGCGGCAACCGATCCGATCACGTTGCCCATCCCTGTCCAGCCGGCCGGCCCTCCTATCTGGATCGGTGGGAACAGCCGGAAAGCACGCCAGCGGGCCGCCTTGTTCGGCGATGCGTGGCTACCCGTGTTCACCCGCACACGTGACGACGGTAAGACCGGGTTCCGCTCACCTGGACTTCGCGAGGTCGCCACGCTGAAGACCCAGATCGACGAACTCGTCGCGATCGCTGACGAACATGGCCGTGGACGCCAGATCGGGGTCAATCCGTTGATCTGGGATATCGACGGACTCCCATCGCACAAGAAGCTCGTCGAACAGCTACGCGATATCGGCGTTCACAACGTCACGGTGCGATGCGACGCAGCGACCGTCGCCGACGCCTGTCGTTTCATCGACGCGTACGCCAACGACATCATCGGCAATTTCGACGTCTCGGAATGATCAGCCACGACGGGGCGCCAGTCGTCACTGGTGACGTCGACGATCTTCGAGAACCCGGATGCGTCGGTCGAAGTTAGCCATCCGCGACGTCTCAGAAGGCGAAGCGCCGTGCCCCGCCGTCGGCGTGAATGATGTCCCCGGTCACGAAACGCGCGAGCGGCGACGCGAGGCAGACCGCGATGAAACCCAGGTCTTCGGCCTCTCCCATGAAACCGACCGGCACGTTTTGCGCGATATACGCATCGCGCTCTTGTTCGGACGAGAAGAGCTTGTTGAGGATCTGCTCACTTCGCACGATGCCCGGGGCCGGAGCGATGGAGTTGACCGTGATGCCGTCTTTCGCGACGACCCGCGACAGTCCCTTCGCCCACGCGTGGACGGCGCCCTTCGCCGTAGACGCGACGTTCACCCAAGGGGGTTCACTCGTTCCCGTGATGTTGATGACACGCCCGAATCCAGCTTTCCGCATTCCGGGCAAGAACTCCGTGGTCATCCGTCGGGTCGCACCGAAGTTGAGTTCCATCCCCTCGACCCAGACGTCTTCGCCCGCGTCCCATGGAATGGTACGAGATCCCCCAGCTGAATTGACCAGGATGTCGACGCTCCCCAGATCGCTCTCCACCCGCTCTCGAACCTTGGCTGGTGCATCGAGGGTCGTCACGTCCTGAGAGACCACCAAAGCAGACCCGCGACCTGCGGATCGAATCTCGTCCGCCGCCGCCTCCAGAGGCTCGAGCCGGCGGCCGACGAGAACGACGTGGCACCCCTCGGCGGCCAGCATCTTGGCCGTAGCCCTGCCGATTCCCTGGCTGGCACCGGTGACGAGGCAGCGCTTTCCCTCCAACTGCAGATCCATCCGTGCTTACTACTCCTCCCTAGGCCGGCCTGCACCGGAGATCCGCGGCTGTGCGCATGGGTCGAACCAAGCGCAAGCGCGCGTCGTTACGAAGCGGCGAAATGTGTGGGGATGGTCCGCGTGCGCGAACTTAGATCTCCAAGGTGACTTTGAGACGCTCAGCGCTCTGGACCGCGGCAACGCCGAACGCCTCTTCGGTGTCCCGGAAATTGAACGTGTGCGAGATGTAGGGCTTCGCGAGGTCCGGGTACTTGGCGAAGTGCTCTTCCGCGCGAGCGAGACAGCTCCGACGTACGTTGAACGGGGTGTAGCCCGACTTGAGCGTCGCGTTCTTGCGCAGGAACGTGGAGAGCGGGAAGGGATAGATCGGGTCGTCCGGCATCCCGAAGTAGTAGATCTCTCCGCCGTCGGCCAGTGCGTTCGTCGCGTCCACCAGAGTCGCTACCTGGTGACCGGCGGCTTCCACGATGACGTCCAGCTGATCGTCCGGGTTGACGACGGTTGCCGCCCAGGCGTCGCTACTGGAGCACACCGACTCCGTGACTCCGAAGGTCTCGGCGATACTCGAACGGTCGACGCGGTCGACACCGACGACGCGCGCGGCCCCCCGGTCTTTCAAGACCTGGCTGAACAAGACACCGATCGAACCCTGCCCGATCACGGCAACCGTCTTCCCGCGAACGTCGGAGATGCGGTCCACGGCGTTGATCACGCAAGCGAGCGGCTGCAAGAGAATCGCCGTCGAAGGAGGCAGATTCGGGTCGATGCGGTGCACGTCGCCCCCGTTGACGACGATGTACTGCGAGAGGGCATTCGACGAGGTCGCCCACCCGACGATGTGGTCGCCCGGGCTGAGGCTGGGGTCGCGCGAGGCCACCACCTCGCCCACGACCTCGTGCAGCGGGGCACCGATCGGAAGGCCTTTGTTGCGGGGAAGGCGGGATCCGTAGGCGGTCACCAGGCCCTTCAAAGGCGCCATGTCGCTGCCGCAGATCCCCCCTACGAGCACACGCACCAAGGCCTCGTCAGAGGCGAGATCGGACTCTTGCGGCTTTTCGATTTCGACCTCTTCGAACTTGTAAGGCCGAGTGAGGGAATAAGACCACATGGACTCGTTTGCCACAGTGCATCCTCCGATGCTTGCACGACCGCGCGTCGCCGAACGGTGAGTACTCTTATCTTCGAAAACCAGCAGGGAAATTATTCCGGGCTCGATCGCTGTACCGATTCATACCATAGGAAGGCTCATCCGGGGACCGGTGGGTTCCCGCCCTCCCGAGGGTAGCAACTCGCAGTCCCGACGGGGCTCGCGAACCGGAAAGGGGGAACAACCCGCTCCCCTGCCAGCTGCGGACGCCCACGGGGCGCTCGGGTCGTTAGACTCGGCCGGTGAATCCCCTCGGCACGTTGAGAGCGGGCGGCCGCATCGGGTTGGGCCTGGCGGCCATCGGCCGGCCGGCCTATATCACGCTGGGTCGTGAACTCGACCTCGGCCCGGATCGAACCGTGACCGAACTCGAGCGACGCGCACACCAGCTCTTGGATTCGGCTCGCGCGTCGGGCGTGCGGTACTTCGATGTCGCCCGTTCGTACGGATTCGCCGAGGCCTTCCTCGCCTCCTGGCTCGATTCTCGCGGTATACCCGGGGGTGAGCTGACCATCGGCTCGAAGTGGGGCTACACCTACACCGGCGGCTGGCGGCTCGACGCGACGGTTCACGAGTCGAAGGATCTCAGCGCGCCGACGTTTCGCCGGCAGCTGGCCGAGACCCGCGAACTGCTGGGCGACCGGTTCGACCTCTACCAGATACATTCCGCGACCCTCGAGAGCGGCGTGTTCGACGACGGACCGTTGCTCCGCGACCTGACCGCGCTACGCGGATCCGGCGTCGCGCTCGGCATCTCGGTGACCGGACCCGGTCAGGCCGCCACGATCGAGCGCGCCCTGCGGACCGGGATCTTCGACACCGTGCAGGCGACGTGGAATCTACTCGAACGTTCGGCTGAGCCCGCCCTGCGACGAGCCCACGCCGCCGGGGTCGGCGTGATCGTCAAGGAAGCACTGGCCAACGGCCGGTTGACGACCCGCGGAGGCGTGCCGGCCTTGATCGAATACGCCCAGGACCGCGGCGTCGAGCCGGACGCGGTCGCTCTGGCCGCCGCGCTCGAGCAGCCTTGGGCCGACGTCGTCCTCAGCGGCGCCGTCAGCCCGCAGATGCTGGGAAGCAACCTGCGCGCCGTCGAAGTCGCCGGACACCCGGCCGCCGACCTGTCGGGAATACAGCTCGACTCCGCCGACTATTGGGATCGACGCAGCCGACTCGCCTGGAATTGACAGCGGTCAGTCGGGCATCAGGAGCTGGCCGTTGGTCACGAAGAACTTTTCGAGCGTCTCATCGGCGAAGCGGGACATCTTCTCGAAGAACGTCTGCCGTGAGTACAGGCCGCCTTCGCGGTGCGGGAAATCGCTGGAGTAGCAGTAGACCGAGCCGAGCTCCGGGTAACGGTCGTAGTAGCGGTCGACCGGCTCGAACACGTACGGGTTCACCCGCACGTTGCGGGCGAGGTATTCCGACGGGCGCATCGAGAGGGTCTTGGTCAGCCGCCGGGCGAATTCCTCGCCCCAGATGTCGATCGACTCGGCCAGCGGGCCGACCCAGTGCGCGGCACATTCGATGACCCCGAAGCGGAGCGTCGGGAATCGTTCGAACACCCCGCCCAGAATCATCGCGACGAGGAAGTTCTCCTGCGTGAAGTGCATCGTCGCGCCGCGGTAGGGCTCGATCGGGAATTCGATCGACGACGTATTCGCGGGCACGAACTCCGGCACGCCACGCGACCAGGCGTGCGTGCGCACGAAGGAGAACTCGGTCCCGATGTGCAAGGTGACGGAGACGTTCGCGTCGGCGCATGCCTTCCAGAACGGGTCGAGTTCCTTGTCCGCCGGCGAAAGGCCGCCGGGCGGTAGCGCACCGGGAATCCAGATAGCACGGATCCCGTCGTCGATCATCGCCTCGGTCTGAGAGATCAGCTGGGCCGCGGTCTCCGCGTAACCGACACCGACGACCCGGAGCCGGTCGGTGTCGACCTCCCGGGCCATCCGACCGGCCCATCGGTTGTGGCTGTCGATGGCCCGGCGGGCGAAATCCATCCGGTCGATCGTCGCCGGGTCGTAGCCGAATTGAAGGTGGGCGTCGGGGTCGCACGCCATGATGACGGCTGCCAGGGCGAAAGTCGGGAAGACAAGCTGCCGCTTGATGCCCATCTGGTCCAGGACTGCCGGACGACGGGCCATGTCGATGGCGCTCGGCGCCCGCGGGCCCTTCGTCGCCCACACGCTGTCGAAGTCGATCGCCGCTTCGTCCCCGGTGATGTCCGGCAGGTACAGCGTGTTTGCCGACGGGTGATGCTCCATGATCTTTCCCAGCTCGACACCGACCTCGCCGAAACACTCGTCCCAGTAATGCGTGGGGATCATCTCGTGACTGTCGGTGTCGGTGATGCGCCCGTCCAGCGCGAGATTACGCGGATCGGCCACGACGGACATGAGATCGGGAACTGAATCGACAGCGGACACGGGATCTCCTCTTGGTCGATGGTGCCGAAACAGAAGGCGTGAGCGGGGATAAGGACTCTACGCCAGACTCAACGCAGAGGGCGAAAGAAGTCCCGAAGTGCCTCGGCGATCTCGTCGGGGGCCTCCCACGAGGCGAAGTGCCCGCCATGCGACAGTTCGCGCCACTGGGTCACGTGATGCATGCGGTCCAGCCACTCTCGGGGCGCCCGTCGCTGCGGGTGCAGCGGACGGTCCGGTGTCACCGCGACGCCGGTGGGCGGAACGAGGCGGGATCCGGGATCGGGCGGGGACGTGCGAGCGTGCTCGTAGTAGTAGTACATGGACGGCGAGATGGACTCCCCGAACCAGTAGAGGCACACCGTCGTGATGAGGTAGTCGAGCGAGAAACTGTCCAGAACGTCCTCGGTGTCCGACCAGGCCACGTACTTCTCGACCAGCCACGCGGCTAGTCCCAAGGGAGAGTCGTTCAACGCGTAGGCGAGTTTGAGGGGTTTCGTGCCCTGGATGATCTGGTACGCCCCAAGGGATCGTGACCAGGCAAGCCGACGGTCGAGGTAGTCGCGTTCCGCGTCGGACAGCGGCGGGGCCGGCGGCGCCAGGTCGGGCGCGGGGGCCGCGAAGTCGAGCAGGTGCACGCCGACCACCGACTCCCCGTGGTTGAGGGCAAGGTAGCCGGACGTCGCGGCTCCGATGTCGCCCCCGTGCAGGCCGAATCGGTCGTAGCCGAGCTGCTTGGTCATGAGCGTGTGGAGATCGTCGGCCACCCGGGCGAAGTTGTACCCGGGCTCGTCGGAAGGATCCGAGAAGCCGAAGCCCGGCAGTGAGGGCACGACGACGTCGAAGCTTTCGGCGCCGTCGGTCAACAGGGGTATCAGCCGAAGCATCTCCAGGAACGTCGACGGCCAGCCGTGCGGCAGGAGTATCGGCAACGGATCGGGGCCGCGCCCACGAATGTGCAGGAAGTGGAGGTCTCTTCCTTCGATGGGTGCCAGATAGTGGTCGAATTCGTTGAGGCGTCGCTCGTGCGCCCGCCAGTCGTAACCGTCGAGCCAGTACGCCCGCAATCTCTCCAGGAAGGCCGGATCGGCGCCCGATTCCCAGCTGGCTCCGCGCTGAGCGGGGGGCACTCGCGCGGCTCGCACCCGGTCGAGCAGGTCGACGAGCCGTTCCTCCGGAACGGCGATCCGGACACGTCGGACGTCACCCGCCTGCCCGATGACATCCAGCAGGTCATTGCCTGCCTTCATGCCGTGCCTTCCGGCGCACGATCAGCGGTCATACCCCGACCATCTTGCCCAACCGGTCCCAGTCCGCCGTGACGCGCTGGCGAAGATCCTCGTCGTCGGTGAGCCAGCCCGGGTCCCGGACGAGGTGCAACGTCTCGAGCAGTTTCAACTTGAGCTCGTCATCCTCGCTCGAGAGAGCGTCGATGCGATCCATGTACGCCTGGAGAGCCGCATCCTTCGGGTCCTGAGGAGTCTCGGCGAACCCGGCCAGCCGCGCGACCCGGAAATCACCGCCCGTCGAGAGCTTCCACGGCAGCTGGCTGCTCTCCGCGAGGCGTGATTGGAACCGGCCCGCCAACCCGTGCAAACCGTCGGCTCCTCTCTTGCGTTGTTCGACGAGCTCTGTTTCGAGGTCGACTGCGCCAACCATCGCCATGGTCATGCCCTGCCCGTATACCGGGTTGAACGCCGCCACGGCGTCGCCGAGGAGGACGAAGTTCTCGGGCCGTGACTTCATCAACTCGAACCGCCGCAGGCGGTTCGCCGTCGCGCTCCACGCCGCCGGCTCGTTGAGCAACTCGACGTGGGGAATCGCCTCGTCCAGATAGCCCACCGAGCGCAGGTAGTCGAAGAAGCCCGCCGGATCGCCCGGTGGGCGTTCGCCGCCGGAACCCCAGAGCGTGATGATCCAACGCCGTTCCCCATCCTGACGGAGCATCGAGGCGCCGCGGAATCGCCGCGGCCCCTCGGTGACGGACCCGATCGGGTGGGCGGTCGTGGCCTTCCATCCCGGATCCCAGCCAGGAGAGGTGCGCACGAAGCAGCTGGAATACGACCAACGCCCGTCCACCGTCACGGTTTCCGGTGGCTCGTATCCGAGATTCTTCAGCCACTTCGAAGCGTCGCTGCGCCGCCCGCTGGCATCCACCACCAGATCTGCACGCATTTCGGCGTTCTCCCCGGCCGCGTTCCGGTAGCGCACGCCGGTCACGGTCTCGCCGTCCTCCGACACGAGGTCGAGAACCTTGTGAGAACCTCGATAGGTCACGTTGCTGATTTGCATCGTACGACTGCGGATGATGAGTTCGAGCAGCGGACGGCTCAGCAGAAGCACCCGCAAAGGACTCTCGAATCTCGGAGCCCAACCGTAGCGGCGGTGGTCTCGAATCTCGGAGGTCTGTTTCACGAGGTGCGCGGTCCGCCCCACCGCCTCCTCGGTGAAACCGGGGTAGTAGGTGTCGAGCACGCTCCGACCCCGACTGAGCAAGCCGTGGATGTGGTTCCCCTGCGGCACGCCTCTGCGCTGCTCGGCGGAGTCAGGGAACACGTCTTCCTCGAGGACCGTGACCCGTTCGAAGTGGTCGGACAACACGCGTGCTGCCATGGAACCGCCGATCCCGCCGCCGACGGCGACCGCCGAGCCGTACCGTTCACGCGTCACGTTTCATACCTCCCGAAAATGGGCTGTCCTTCGGCCGGGCGACCGAAGGACAGCCCATGAGAACCAGCTATTCGATCAGATCAGCTCACGTCGCTGCAGAGCGGGTCTTTGTCGCTCACCAGCTTCTTGTTGATGATGTGCGCCGTGAAGAGGCAGGTCTGCGGCTCGTGCGGCGCCCCTGCCTTGAACGTGACCGGCTGGGGCAACAAGCCCCCGAGGGTGTCGTTGGTCACCGAGTTCAAACCGTTGACGACGTCCGCAGAGGTGATGTTCGCCGTCTTCGAGATGTTCTTCAGAGCCGTCTGGAGCAAGATGCCCGCCGCCCAACCGGCTTGCGCCTGGGAATTGGCAAGGTTGACATCGGGTGCGTACTTGCCCATGGCCGTTCGGAAAGCGGCCGCCGCGTCTGCGTCCGGCGGGAACGCGTTGCGGTAGACGAACGACTTCTCGAGCTGGGGCAGGGCCAACGCCTCGTCGGTGATCGCGCCCTGGTTCAGCGAATAGATCGGAGTGAAGCCCTGCTGGGCGCACGTCTGGACGACGCGCAGGAAGCTCGATTGCGGAAGCGTGTTCGCCACGCCATTCGCGCCGGCATTCTTCGCCTGCAGGCAGACGGCCGCGTAGTTGGCCGAGGTCGCACTCACCGAGACGCTTCCAAGGAAGTCGACGCCGAGCTTGGAGGCGATGGCCTTTTCCTGGTTCGCGGTCGTCGCGCACGAACTGACTTCAGCGCAGTAGAACGAGAATATCTTGGACGCGCCGCCGTTCTTCGGGCCGAGCAGGTACGCGGCCGCCTTGATGTTGGTACCCGAGGACAAGGGGAAGTACATGGGGTTCGTGTACCAGGTCCCCGCGCCCTGCAGGCCGCCCACGATCGGGATGTTGTTCGCCTTCGTGTAGCTGTCCCAGGTCGAGTCGGTCCCCTGGGCGGCGACGCCCGCGATAGCCACGACGTGGTCTGACTCGACAAGGGTCCGCAAAGCCTGGGCGGATGCCGCCGGGTCGTTCTTGTCGTCCTGAACGACGATCTCGACCGGGTGACCGTTGATGCCTCCCGCGGCGTTCACCGTCTTCGACCAGGCGATGAGCGCATCGCGGACCGGCGCGTTCGAGGTCGCGGTCGCCCCGGTGTAGCTACCGATGTTCCCGATCTTGATCGGCGATCCGGTCGCGGCCGCGCCCGAGCTGCTTCCTCCTGTCCCGGTGGATGGGGACGACGAGGACTTCGACGAGGAACCACAACCGACCACACAGGTCAGAACTACCGCCACCGAAGCTGCCATCAACGCTTTCGCGCGACGGGAGGTGGACCGTCGTAACATCATAATTCGTGCTCCTAGTTCTCAAAGCGCCTTTGCAGAAGGAACCGCAATACATGACCTGGTCTTCTCGACGGGCGAACCAGACCAAGTGGCAATCTATAGGGCGACCACGCTCTGGATTCCCGAAGAACGTTACGATTGCGTCACGGCCGTGGGGCACGGCTCTAGTCGTCGTCCGGTTGCCGTGGCATGGCATCCGGTGTCGAAGGAGGCCTACGATCCCGTACCGGTCGTTCGGTTCACGACAGTGCTTCTCGAGAGCTGGGGGATCGCTTCCTCGCCTAGGTGCCTCCCGTCGTGGAACCCGCGACCGACCGGCCGCGGCCACGGAATCCTGCACTCCGCGATGCGCGACGTCAAGATCGGTCCTCGACTTTTCGACGGTTGCCCCGCCACCGGCGCACCCGGTTTCCGCCGCGCCGGACAACGGGCTCGGCCGCACTAGCCCGATCGGACGCAGGTCTGCGCCAGGCCTGGTCAGGTACGAGAAGAGAGCTGCCCGACCCTCCCGGGAAACATTGATTCCATCAGAGGAAAGTGGTCAACTAGTCCGGTTTACCGCCCGATCCACCACCATCCGTCCCGACGGGGCGCGATGGTCCACGAGCGGGGTTTCGCTTCCAGAACCCTGCCGAAACGCTTCTGATCACACTGGACGGATCTGAATCCAATGAGCGAGTGGCTTCCCTTTCTGATCGTCGGACTCGTGGCGGGCTCGATATACGGGCTGGCGGCCTCCGGTCTCGTTCTCACGTACAAGACCTCTGGCATTTTGAACCTGGCCCACGGCGCGCTCGCGGCCATCGCGGTCTACGTCTTCTACGCCCTGTGGATCCAGCACGGGCTTCCCTGGCAGGTCGGCGTGCTGGTCAGCGTCCTCGTCGTGGGCCCGCTCATGGGCTTGGCCATGGAGCTGCTGGCCCGTCGGCTCGCCAACGTCAGCAGCGTGTGGCAGGTCACCGCGACGGTCGGAATCATGCTGATCGTGCAGGGGGCGGCGATCCAGTGGTGGGGCGCCAACTTCCGGTCGTTCCCGGACTTCCTTCCCACGACGACCTTCAAGGTCTCGGGCGCGAGCATCTCCTACTCGCAGGTCATCACGTTCGGGGTCGCGGTCGTCTGCGTCACCGGTCTGTCGTTGCTTCTCCAGTACACCCGTCTCGGTCTGTTGACCCGCGCGGTGGTCGACAGCCCGGAACTACTCGACTCCGTCGGCATCAACCCGGTACGGGTGCGTCGATGGGCCTGGATCATCGGTGCGACGTTCGCGTCGCTCTCGGGGGTCCTGCTGGCCTCCGTCGTCTCGCTCGACGCCACCATCCTCACCTTCCTGGTCATCCAAAGCTTCGGGGCGGCCGCTCTCGGACGGTTCACCAACCTGCCGCTGACGTTCGTCGGCGGCCTGCTCATCGGCATCCTCGAGTCGTTGGCGACGAAGGCTTTCGCGACAGTCCCGTCGCTGGCGGGATTGGCGCCGAGCGTCCCCTTCCTGGTGCTTTTCGTCCTACTGATCGCACTCCCCCGTTCCCGGCAGTCGGCCTTGCGGCTCGTCCGGCAGAAGGCCAACGTCCAGTGGCGGGCGCCGTTGCGCCTTCGTCTCTCCGGGGCCGTCGTGGTAACCGCTCTGATGGCTTTGATTCCGGTCATCTTCCCGGGCCGGATCCTGGCCTGGACCACCGCGGTGTCCTTCGTGGTGATCTTCCTCGCGCTCGGTCTGTTGATCAAGACCTCCGGACAGGTCTCGCTCTGCCACCTCGGGTTCGCGGGCATCGGCGCCGCCGCCTTCGCCCATCTGACCAGCGGCGTCGGCATGCCGTGGCTGCTGGCACTCGTCTGTGCCGGGCTGTTCGTCGTCCCCTTCGGCGCCATCATCGCGCTGCCGGCGGCCCGGGTCTCCGGCGTCTTCCTCGCTCTGGCAACCATCGGATACGGAGTGATCCTGCAGCAAGTGGTCTTCCGCCAGGATTGGCTGTTCGGAACCAAGTCCGAAGGGCTGACGGTGCCGCGACCCTCGCTGGGTTCCCTGGATCTCGCCAGTGACAAAGGGTACTTCTACGTGGTTCTGGCGGTCGTGATCGTCGTGACCGGCCTGCTGCTGCTGCTGACGCAGACCCGGCTCGGCCGGTTGCTGCGAGGACTGTCGGACTCCCCCCTCGCACTCGTCACGCACGGACTGAACGTCAACACGCTCCGAATACTCGTCTTCTGCATCTCGGCGTTCTTCGCGGGCGTCGGCGGATCGCTGTTCGCGGCCAACATCACCAACCTCACCGACGTCTCGTTCGCTCCCGCGCTCTCGCTCACCTTGGTCGCCATCTTCGCGACCCAACCTGGCGGCATGCCCTGGTCCGCACTGGTGGCGTCGATCGGCTACCAGATCATCCCGACGTACATCGAGGGCAGCTCGAACTACCTCACCATGCTCTTCGGCATCGTCGCCCTCCTCCACGGCGTGGCCGGATCCCCCGTGCATTTGTCACCGGCGGCGCAAAGATGGATCGAGGCAAGAATGAAGCGGAAGGCTCCGAACGTCGAGTCGAACCTTCCGGACTCGCTGCGGGAGATCGAAAAAATCGCCGCCGTCGGGGACGCCCGGCCCACCGGCGAAGGTCTGCGGATCTCCAATCTGAAGGTGGCCTACGGCGGCAACGTCGCCGTCAGCGACTTCAGCCTCGAAGCGCCGATGGGACGGGTCACGGCCCTGATCGGGCCCAACGGCGCCGGTAAGACCACCGTCTTCAACGCCTGTTCGGGTCTCTTGCAGCCGGCCGCGGGCGAGATCGAACTACACGGCGTCAACATCTCGAAGACGGACGCCGCCACCCGGGCACGCCGCGGCCTCGGACGTACCTTCCAGACGATCGAGCTGTGCGACTCGCTGTCCGTACGGGAAAACCTCTGGCTCGGCTGCGAGGCAGCACTAGCGGGTGGTAACCCGGTACGGCATCTGCTCTCCAAGCGCGCGGAGATGAAGCGACTTGCGGCCGCTGCCGTCGACGCGGCGAGGCTCTGCGGCATCGAAGACCTCCTCGACGTACAGGCAGGCCTGCTCTCCACGGGTCAGCGCCGCCTCGTGGAACTCGCCCGGAGCATCGCCGGTGACTTCGACGTCCTGCTCCTCGACGAGCCGTCTTCGGGGCTGGACCGGGTCGAATCCGAACGCTTCGGCCGGATCGTGCGAAGTCTGGTAGACGAGCGCGGACCCGCCGTCCTGATGGTCGAACACGACATGTCCTTGGTGATGGGCATCTCCGACTACATCTACGTGCTCGACTTCGGCACGCTGCTGTTCGAAGGCACCTCGGCCCAGGTCGCGAGCAGCGAGGTCGTCCAGGCGGCGTACCTGGGCGGGGGCGACATCGACGAAGACCTGCTGGCGGCAGCGGAATCGCAGGAAGCGAGCGCGAACAATGCTTGAGCTCGACAGCATCACCGCCGGCTACGGCGAGACGACGGTGCTTCACAACCTTTCCCTGACCCTGGAGAAAGGGAAGGTCGCCGCGTTGCTCGGCCCGAACGGCGCCGGGAAGACGACGTTGCTGCGGGCCGCCACGGGCCATGTTCCGATCACGTCCGGCACGCTGCGCCTGAACGGGGAAGACGTGACGGGGCTGCGCCCGCACCAGTTCGTCTCCCGGGGGGTCTGCCACATCTCCGAGGGCCGTGCGGTGTTCCCGTCGCTGACCGTTCACGACAATCTCGTGGCGTTCGCCAAGCGCGGGACGAACGAGAAGGACATGATCGCCAAGGCCGCCGATGCCTTCCCGATCCTCGGGAAGCGGCTCAAACAACGCGCGGGAACGATGAGCGGCGGCGAGCAGCAGATGCTGGCGCTCGTCCGCGCCTGGATTCAGGATCCGGTGGTCATCATCGTCGACGAACCGTCACTCGGACTCGCCCCGAAGATCGTCGACGCCGTGTACGACTTCCTCCAGCGGCTCTCCTCCGAAGGCTGTTCGATGATCGTCGTCGAGCAGTACGTCAACATGGCGATCCGCCTCGCCGATACCGTCCACGTGGTCGTGCACGGAGAAGTCGTGCACAGCGCCGCTGCCGATGCCGTCGATCGGGATTCGCTCACGGAGTTCTACGTGGGCGGGGGGCGGCGGGACGTCTCCGCGAACGGCGCCGGCTGAGGTAGACGTCCGACGTCTTCCGGGCGGTTCCATCTCGTCACGGCCCGGCGCTATGCTGGAAAAGATGCATTCGAGCTTCATTCCCGCTGAAGGAGTGCGAATCCGATGGCCGTAGAATACGAAGATCGCTTCTTCGCGAAGAAGGAGCGCGAGTCGGGCAACCTGCTCGAGATGGATGAGCGGACGGAGGCGGCTCTTCGTCGGGTCGTCGAGCGTAATGGTCAGCGGACGAAGGTCACCTTCCTCCCGGACCCGAGCCCGCGACCGCGCACTCATTTCATCGTCTCGGTGGACGACCACCTCATCGAGCCCCCTGACATGTTCGAGGGAAGGCTCCCTTCCAAGTACAAGGACATGGAACCCCGGGTGGTGGAATTCGACGACGGAGTTCAGCTCTGGGAAATAGAGGGGCTCCTGTATCCCAACACCGCCAACAACGCGGTGGCCGGGCGCCCGCAGGAGGAGTATTCGGTCGAACCGTCGCGATTCGACGAGATGAGGCGCGGCACCTGGGACGTGCACTATCGGGTGAAGGACATGGACCTCGACGGCGTCTGGGCGTCCATGTGTTTCCCTTCGGCCCTCTCCGGATTCGCTGGTTGGCGGTTCGCGCGGCTGAAGGACCAGGATTTCGCCCTGGCCGTCGTGCGCGCCTGGAACGACTGGCACCTCGAGGGTTGGGCCGGGGCCTATCCCGATCGCCTCATACCGCAGCAGATCCCGTGGTTGAACGACGCCGAGATCGCCGCCGAGGAGATCCGGAGGAACGCCGCGCGCGGTTTCCGGGCGGTCAGCTTTCCTGATGTTCCCGATCGTGCGCTCGGACTCCCCTCGCTCCACTCGGGCTACTGGGATCCGTTCGTGCGGGCTTGCGAAGAGACCGAGACGGTCATCTGTCTGCACGTGGGATCCGGCTCCGGTGGAACAGGTTTCAGTCTTTCGCCGCAGGCTCCGGTGGAAGCGGCATCTCTCCTCTTCCCGATCAGTGCCTATAGTGCGGGAGCAGATTGGCTCTTCTCGACGATCCCTGGCCGCTTCCCGAACATCAAGATCGCACTGTCCGAGGGCGGCGTCGGATGGGTTCCGTTCATGCTGGATCGCCTCGAGCATGACAAGAGTCGACGAGCGTGGTCCAAGACCTGGGCCGGCATCGAGCTTTCGCCGGCAGAGGTGTTCCGGCGAAACTTCTGGTTCTGCGGACTCGACGAAGTCACCGGTTTCGCGCTCCGCCACTCGATCGGTGTCGACCACATCACGCTGGAGTCCGACTACCCTCACTCGGACTCGACGTGGCCCGACACCCAAGATGCGGTGTCGAGAGCGATGGAGGGTATCCCCGCCGAAGAGGTCGACATGATGACCCACCTGAACGCGTCGAAGCTCTTTCGCTTTCCCTTGCCGGACAAGGAAGGAATTGCTAGGTGGATGTCCGGAGACTCCCCGGCCGCCCAGGCGAGCGCCTCGGTATAGCCCGGTAGCGGGACCGGGGCCGCGTCGAAGGTGTTCGACGCGGCCCCGGAACTCGTTGACGAAATAGCACCCTCGGGGCTTGTCGTCTCGGCCCGTCGCGCTCGGGTGGAAAGCTACCGTCCGGAGAAGTTCGGTGTGCGTCGTTCGAGAAACGCGCACTGGCCCTCCAGGTATTCTTCCGAGTCGAAGCAGGCATCGATCCACTTCTCCAACGCGGCAGGGTTCTCCGTTTCCTCGCTCTTCGCCGCCTCGCGGATGGCCGCCTTCGCTGCGCGGATCGTCAGCGGAGCGTTCGAGGCGATGACCCGAGCCAGCTCGGCGAGGTGGTCCTCGATCTGGGCCGGTTCGACGACCGCCGCGACAAGACCACGCCCTTGTGCTTCCGCGGCATTCAACGTCCACGCGGTGAAGAGGATGTCGGCAGCTCGCTGCCGCCCGACGACGGCGACGAGGTCGAGAACAGCCTGATAGGTATAACCGAGCCCAGCCGAGCGGCCGGGACGCCGTAGAAACTACACCGTCATGGTCCACCGGGCCGCTCGAAAATCGAGGGTCGCGACGGCCGCCTCGAGCAGGGAGGTACTAACCCAATTCCGACACCGGTGATCTCGCGTTCCCGGAGCGCGGCGAGGATGCCGATCGCCAGATACAAACCGCGGTGAGATCCACGATCGCCACCCCGGCTCGGATCGGAGGACCGCCGGTCGGCGATCTTTCGAACATACTCGATCGCATGCCCGCGTGGAGTCAGGTCTTGGCTGGGAATCCGCGACATGAATTTCGACGCCCGTCGGGGGAGACGACCGAGGAGGGCGCACTATTGGGACGTCAGGCCGCCTTCGAACCGACGGCGGACCGAGCCACCAACTCCGACGGGGGCAACGGCCACCGGTAGAGCTCGCATGCGTTCTCGAAACATACTTTACGCACCAGCCGCGAGTCGAGGTCAGCCATCTCGAAGCGGAGCATCTCCTGCGACCGAGGCCACGTCGAATCACCATGCGGATAGTCGGTCTCGACCATGACCCGGTCCTCACCGATGAGCGAGAGGTTCTCGAAAGCAATTGGATCCTCGACCGACGTGAACCAAAAGTTCCGCTGGAACACTTCGAGGGGTGTCGGATACGAGGACAACCACTCGGCGGTTTCACCCAGCCGAGTGGATCGACGCAGGCGGTCGATGACCATGGGCACCCAGCTGACGCCGGCCTCGGACAGGACGATCTTCAAGTCCGGGAACTTGACCGGTATCTTCGCGAACACCCAGTCCACCGCGGCGATGATGCCGTTCACCGGGAACAGCGAAGCGCTCACCACCTGCGGGGACTGCGAGGACGGCCGGGAGACCAACCCGGAAGAACCGACATGGAGGTTGACGACGGTGCCGGTTTCCTCACACGCGCGGAAGAACGGGTCCCAGTGATCTGTGTAGAGCGAAGGCAGTCCCAGTGGTTCCGGATTCTCCACGAAGGAGACCGCACGCACGCCTCTCTTCGCGTTCCGCCGGATCTCCTGAGCGCCTTCTTCCGGGTCTCCCAGCCACGGTAGCTGCCAGGTGATGTACCGGTCCGGATGCGACGCGCACCATTCGTCGACGATCCAGTCGTTGTAGGCACGAACCGACATACGAGCCGCTTCCCGATCCGCCATCTTGACGAACCGAGATCCACCGAATCCCCACAGCACCGAAGGGAAGCACAGCGACGCCCAGATTCCGCACAAATCCATGTCCGCGATTCTCGCGTCCGGGTCGTAGACTCCCTGCCGGTAGTCCTGCAGTCGCTGAGCCTGATCCCCCTCCCGGTTCACGCGCCCCGCCGCGCCGTTGGTCAGGACGAACGCCCATTCGACACCGTCGATAACCCAATGCGGATAGCCGTCCCGTTCAACGACGAAGGGAACGCGGTCGGCGAACGCGCGCGGCACCCGGCTGGTGAACGTGTCGTCGGGCTCCAACAGGTGGTCGTCGGCCGACACGATCGGGCAGAAGATCGACTCCTGCGGAGGTTCGGGGAGGAACGTCACCGTCGGGCTGGCCGGCCGACGCCGCTCCTGCACCATGTCGTCCATTCTTACGGTGTCAGCCACGATGCCTCCGCGTGATCGGCTGGGCCGTCACAGACGGCTCCCACTTCGCTTTCCCCAGCATACCCGTCAACCGAGAAACCCCGCGCGGGAGCGCGTCCTACCCGGCGACCGCGCGTCCCGGCCGCACCGATGAACCGGCGTATCCCACCTACGCGATCTTGTACAACCGGCGAGCGTTTCCGGACACGGCCTTCTCCGCGAGGACCGGATCGATCGACCCGAAGGCCTCGTCGAGGTGGCTCGACGGTACGTCCGCCGGGGAGCAGGGCCCCGGGGTCAAACTGGTCGGGTGCGGGAAGTCGGTGGAGAACATGAAGTTGTCCGGGTAGAGATCCAGGAGCCGCAAGGAGACCCGCTCGAACCAGAACGTCCCGTAGCACTGACGCCGGAAGTACTCGCTCGGCAGGAGGTCGGTCTTCACCCCGTAGGTTCCCCAGTTCCAGTCGAGGGCTTCGAAGTACATGGGGATATGACCGAAACCGGTTTCCACCGAGACCAGATTCAGGTCCGGGAACCGATCGCAGATCCCGCTCGTGACGAGAGCGCCAAGGGTCGCAGCTTGGCTCTGGAGGATCAGGGCACCGGTCAATGCCTTTTCGGTCCGGTAAGCCTCGGACCTCGCCCGCTTTTCGGCGAGCGACGCCTCGGTGAGCGCATCCTCGAACTCGGGTAATGAGAAGCCGATGTGGAAGTTGATCGGGACGTCGAGTTCCTGCGCGCTCGCATAGATCGGGTCCCAGTACGAATCGGTGAACGAAGGCAGGCCGATTCGTTCGAACTTGTTGGCGAAAAGGACTCCGCGATGACCCATCCCGATGGCTCGCTGCATCTCCTTCACCGATGCCTCGCGGTCCCAGTACGGAAGCATCGCGATCGGGATGAGACGCGAGGGATCAGCCGAGGCCCACTCGGTCAGGAAGTCGTTGTAGACCCGGACCGCCTCGATGCTCAGCTCCGGTCCCAGGTTTCGGATGAGCTCGCCTTGGAAGCCGACGAGATTGGGATAAAGCAGCTGCACGTCGATGCCGAACTCGTCCATGCGAGCCAGGCGGAGTTTCGCGTCCGAGCCAGCAGGATCGAGCATGTCGAATTCGCCCGGAACCGAGGGGACGTATTCCGTCCAACCTGAGACGTTGAAGTAGCCGACCGGCCACAACACCGTGTCACCCACCACCCAGTGGGTCATGCCCGACGAGGCGATGCGCTCCACATGCGGGAGGGCGTCGTGATACTTCGCTGGCATCCGCGCGGTCCACAGGTCCGGGGGCTCCGCCACGTGCGTGTCGGCGTCAACCACTTTCACCGGACCGGCCGCTGTATCAAGCAACGAAACTCACTCCCTGCGCACAGACCCGAGGTGCATACCTTGAGTACCCAAGACCCTCGAGTACACAGATCCCTGAGGTGATCCACCGTCACCCCCAACCCGGGTGACGCACGTCGACCGACGCTACCCCTCCGGTTGGACCTTGTAAAGGTCGAGCCGGAGGTGCCGATCATGCCTCTCGTTTCACCGCGACCCGCGCCATCAAGATGATCTTCGCTGACGTATGGACCGCCCCAGCCCTCTGGTACGGTTCGCGCGTTCGCGTAAATTGTTCTTCTCCAAGAGCGGTGGTTGCCATGTCCGATGAGTCCGGTCATTCGTTTATCGGGGCATGGGCCCGAGTCAGTGAAGACCTCGAAGCGGCGGATACGACCGACGTCGGTGTCGACAGCAGCGGTCGGGTATTCGCTTTCAGCCGGAGCGAAAAATCGGTGCTGGTTTTCGAAACGGACGGTGCGCTCTCACATCGTTGGGGCGGTCCCGGAGTTTTCGATCGCCCGCACTCGATATACGTAGGCCCGGAAGACACGATCTGGGTGACCGACACGGGCACCAACGACGTCCGCGAGTACTCCCCGGAGGGGGAACTGCTCCGGTCGATCGATCCGGAGCCCGTTGACAACCGCAACTTCAGTGGTCGGCCGTTCGCCGAATGCACGCACGTCACCGTCGACGCTGAAACCGGCGAGATATTCGTTTCGGACGGCTACCTGAACGCGGCCGTGCACCGTTTCTCTCCCGAGGGAAAGCTGATCAAATCCTGGGGAAGCCCCGGCTGCGGCCCCGGCCAGTTCTGCGTTCCGCACAACATCGCCACTGACTCCGCCGGCCTGATATTCGTCGCTGATAGGCACAACGGTCGCATCCAGATTTTCGACCGGGACGGTGAGTTGCAGAAGATCGTGTACGACGTCGGCTTGCCGAACGCGTTGCATTTCGGTGCCCACGACGGAGCGCCGGCGTTGTATGTCGTCGAGCTGTCAAACATGACCTTCCCCACGATGACCGACTACCAGGCCGCGGACGAATGGATCCAGATTCCGAGCGTGGGACACCGCGTCACCATCCGTGGTCTCGACGGATCGTTGCTCGCGACGCTCGCCGCCGGGGGGGCCGGAACCGCTGACGGACAGCTCGCCGGACCCCATGGCATCGCCGCCGACGCCGCCGGATCGGTGTTCCTGGCGGAGCTGAAGCCGCGGCCCCGGATCGAGGGCTTCATGACCTCGGTGCTCAAGCTGGAAAGGGAAAGCCCCGCGTCGTGAGACGACCGGTGAGGTCATCGGGCGTCGAGATGTCCCGGTGGGCGAGCGACTGAAAGGACGAGGCGTGCAGGTCTTCTCCACCTCCGTCGGCGTGGTGCGGCGCACGAGCCGGGGAACGTCGATCCTCGGTGGCATCGGCCCGGATCTCGACGCGGTGTTGCGCGCGCACCGGTGGGACGAACTCGCCGACGTGGCTGACGGCGAGGACGTCGACCTCTCCGCCGTGACCATCGGGGTTCCGGTCCATCCCCGCCGGATCGTGCTCGTCGGCTTGAACTACCCGATGCATGCCGAGGAGTTGGGATTCCCGCTCCCCGAGCGGCCGGCGTTCGGCGTCATCGACTCGCCGCCCGTCATCGCAGCCGGCGAGCGCATTCCGCAGACGGATCCACCGCTGGCGCAGGCCGATTACGAAGGGGAGATCGGCGTCGTCATCAAGCGTCCGACGCGAAACGTGAACGCGTCCGAGGCTTGGGATCACGTCGCCGGGTTCACAGCCGTCAACGACGTGAGCGATCGGGAACTACAACTCGACGCCATGGCCAGGAACGACGTCCCCGACATGATCGCGTCCAAGTCGTGGCCCGGGTTCAAGCCCATCGGTCCTGGGATCATCCCGTTGCGCGGAGCGCCGCCCGAGCTGCGACTGAACCTGTCGGTCAACGGCGAACGTCGTCAGCAGGGTGCGCTCAGCGAGCTCATCTTCGACATCCCGACGCTCGTCGAGGCGATCTCCGCCGAGGTATCCCTGGCCGAGGGCGACATCATCAGCACCGGCTCGCCGTCGGGAGTGGGCTACGCACGCGACGTGTTCCTCCGGTCGGGTGACGTCATCGAGATCGCATTGGATGACCTTCCGCCACTGAGGAACGTCTTCGGCGCGTAAGAACGTCTCCGGCGCGGCGGGCCCCTCGCGGGCGTCCGCCGCGATATCCGCGTCATCGCGAAGGGACGGTTCTGCGCGCTATCGGGGTCCGGTGCCCTGATCGCGGCGAAGCACGGCCAGCAGTTCCTCGTACGGACCTACGAGGTAGGCCTGGTCGCCGCCGACGAACCGGGTCCCTCGGCGGGGCGGGTGCTCGAGTTCACCGCTCGCCCGGCCGATCGCGATCACCCGGGTACGCGCTGAAAGATCCTGCATCGCCAGGCCGTCCAGGCCGCCGCCACCCGCAATGGTGAGCCGGCCAACCAGGAACGGCTGATCGGCGATCCCGAAGGTGCCCAGCACGTCGAGACCGAGCGCGGCGCCGACGAACCACGGCGCGGCCAGCACCGACGTCGATTGGACCTGACCGAAGCCGAACGACTCCTGCACCGTCCGCGCGAGATGCCGGTCGAACACCCGCAGCACCACCGGGACGTGACCCCAACGATCGCCCAGCACCTCGCGAACCGCCAGTCCGGTCTCGATGTTCGTCAGGTCGCTGCTGGTGAGGACGGCGATCGCACCCGCCTTGTGCGCGTTCACCGATTCCATGGTCTGCGGCAGCGTCGCGTCTGCGATGACCACCGGCACCCCGAGTGCCCGGGCTTGGCCGAGATAGCGGTTGTTCTCGTCGCGTTCGAGGACGACGACCTCCCGGCCTTCGGCGAGGAGCCTTTCCAGAACGCGGACGCCCACCGACCCGAGACCCACGACGATCACGTGATCGGCCAGACCGGTTGCCTGCTGGCGGCCGAGCGAGGCTTCGATGTTCCGGCTGACCAACACGTTGGTCAGCAATGCGAACGTCGTCGATTCGAGCAGGACGCCGAGGACGATCAGCGCGATGCCGAACGAACGAACGCCGGCGGACTGAGCTGCGAAGGAGAAGTCGCCGTACCCGACCGTCGCGGCGGTCTCGATCGAGAAGTACAACGCCTGCCCCCACGACAGGCTCCCCTGCGGCGGTTTGTAGTAGGCGTGCAGGTAGATCGTGGCGATCCCGACCACCAGGATCAGGGCGGCGACGACGTACGCGAGCGCCCGGTCGGCGTCTCGAGCGAATGCCAGGCTCATCCGGGCGAGACGTCGGACCGGCTGGGCCCGGCGCCGGATCCGCCCGGTGGAAGCCGCGGGCACGTCGATGCCGGCCGCTTCGAGCTCGGCCGGCGTTCCCACGACGGTGACCGAATCGCCCGCTCCGACCGGAGCGTCACGCCCCGGGCAGACGACCAGGTCCTCGTGGTCCCGGGCGATCGCGATCGGGGCCAGGTCGCCGTAGAGCGAACGCAGCGTTCCGCCCTCGGGGGCCCGGGTCGTCACCGCGACGAACCGCTGGCCACCCAGATCGAGTGCGTGCGCGCTGCGACGAAGGCAGTCCTCGACGAAGGACGGCGCAGCCAATCCGGCGACGTCGAGCACGCTCCCGGCCCCGGTGAGCTCGGCCACCGCCGACCCGACCGCGACGTTCGACAGCCGCACGACGATCCGGATTTCCGGTCGTAGCTCCCGGACCAGCAACGCGGTGGCGAGTGACTGCAGATCGCCGCCTTCGGCGCACACGACCGCCGACGCCTCCATCAGACCGGCGCCGCGCAGCACCGCCGGCAGCTGCGGGTTCCCGACGTGCAGCGGAACGGCCCAGTCTTCGAGTTGAGCTGCGATCCGGACATCCGGTTTCGACTCGACCGCGACCACCGGGACACCGGCCAGGTGCAACTGCTCGACGGTGCGAACTCCGACGCCTTCCAGACCACACACGATGACGTGCCGCCGGGGTCCGCCCTCGCCGCTCACACCAGCTCCGGTTCCCGGACGGCCAGCGGAACTTCGAGCCGCTTACGGGCGAGCAGGCGTGCCGGGATCGCGAAGGCCGCCTCGGTCAGAACCACGATCAGCGCACCAGCGACCCCGTCGACGAACCAGTGGTTGCCGGTGACCATCACCACCCAGGTGGTCAGGATCGGGTGCGCCACGATCCACCAGCGGTACCGGGAGGGGCTGATGCGGATGACCTCCCAGGCCACCAAGACAGCCCAACCCACGTGGACCGACGGCATCGCGGTGACCTGCGCGAGACCTTCGGCGTACACCGACGAGCCGTAACGCATCGGGGTGTCGACCAAGCCGCTGCCCGCCAGCAGCCGAGGCGGGGCGAGAGCCATGAACTGGATCGACAAGGAAACCAAGGTCACCAGCACGACGCGCCAGCGGACCCCGGCGTAGCGGTCCCGATGACGGACGAAGGCCCAGATCAAGAAGGCGATCATCGCCGGGAAATGCACCGTCGCGTAGAAGACGTTCGCGAACTGCACGACGCCGTGGTGAGCCAGGATCGCCTGCTGCAGCGGACGTTCCATGTCCAGGTGCAGGAACCGCTCGGCGTCGAGGACGGCCTGCGCCCGGCTGTAGGCGCCGTGCGCCGCACCCGCGCGCGAGCCCAAGAACATCCAGAGTCCGTACAGCGCAACCACGATGCCGCTCTCACGCAGGAACAGACCGGTCCCCGCGAGCCGCCGTGAGCCGACGCCGCGACGGGACAGCAACTCTCCCGAAACGAGCAGGATCCCAGCGATGACCCAGGCCGCGTTCGCGCTCAGCGTGAAGCGCTCGAAAGCCCCCAGCATCAGCGCGTTCCCAACTCCTTCCGGCGCCCGCGATCCGGGGCAGGCCCCGGCCGACAGCATGCCAGCTCGGCGGTGCGCATGAAGAGCGGGCGGTTCACGGCCCGGTAACCTCTCCGGTGAAACCCGATGCGGTCGTTCGAACCGCTCCCGCCCGCCCTGCGGAGGTCAGCGTTGACACCCCGGTTGCTCGATCCCCTGCTGAAGAACGAACTCGCGAAGCGGGTGTACGTCGCGGCGGGCCTACGCAAGCCCTACGTGCGGCAGGAGAAGACCGGGCACCACCGGATCCCGCTGCTGGAGGAGAACGGTGGCTGGCTCCGATTACGCGACTACGACGGCCCACCGATCCCGTCCGAGGAGTGGACGAGCCTCGAGTACGTCACGTACCCGAGCGACCCGACGACGTTCTTCGCCCCGCTGACATCCGCGACCGGGGAAACCGTTCTGCGCGGGTTCTGGGAGGACGGGAAGCCCGACCTCGACGGCATCTGGACGGCCAATGCCGAAAAGGCCCCCACCCTCCGCCGCTACGTCGAATCGGTGCAGGCCAGGTTCGGCCGCGTCCAGCTCATCCGCCAGGACCCGAACTCGATGCGCGAAGCGCGCTGGGGTCTGCACCTCGACGACAACAACCGGCTCAACCCGGTGACCAACGGCTGGGTGGTCCGCGCCTGGCTCGAGCTGACGGACGACCCGCGCAGTTCGTTGATCGTGCGCCAGAACCAGCTCGGCCGGCAGACCGAGCACCACATCTCGCTGCCCCGGCACCGGCAGGCCGTCGTGGACTCGGAGTACCTGTTCCACGGCGGCCACCACGCCGGTCCGCAGACCCGCTACGGCCTGATCACCAGCTTCGAGAGCGGGCCGGCGCTGGAGGCGTGGATCCGCAGCCAACTTCCGTAGGCCGATGCCGATCCTGACGCCGTCCGACTCAGTGACCTGCCGGGATGGTGCCGAGCCGTCCGGCCTGATAGTCCTCGACCGCCTGCCGCAATTCCGCCTGAGTGTTCATGACGAACGGGCCGTACTGGGCGACCGGTTCGCGGATCGGCTGGCCACCCAGGATCAGCACGTCCAGGTTCGGCGTCCGAGTCTCCTGCCCCGACGCCGCCTCGACGGTGAGCGTGTCACCAGGCCCGAACACCGCGAGCTGGCCCAGCCGGACCGGACGCCTGTCGACGCCCACGCTCCCGACCCCACCCAGGACGTATACGAGAGCGTTGTAGTCGGGGCGCCAGGGCAGCCGCAGTTGGGCACCCGGCGAGAGCGTCGCGTGCGCGAGCGCAATCGGCGTGTGGGTGATGCCCGGGCCCGGATGTCCGGCGAGCTCGCCGGCGATGACCCGAACCAGCGCGCCCCCGTCCGGCGAGCTGAGCAACGAGACCTCGGTACGACGGATGTCCTGGTAGCGCGGGTCGGTCATCTTCAACGACGACGGCAGGTTCACCCATAGCTGAACCCCGTGGAAAAGGCCGCCCTGCGCGACGACCTCCTCGGGTGGCGTCTCGATGTGCAGGATGCCGCCCCCCGCGGTCATCCATTGGGTGTCGCCGTCGCTGATGACGCCGCCGCCGCCGTTGGAGTCCTGATGACGGAAGATTCCGTCGATCATGTACGTGACCGTCTCGAAGCCGCGGTGCGGATGCCACGGGGTGCCTTTCGCGGCGCCGGGCGCGTAGTCGACCTCGCCCATCTGGTCCATGTGGATGAACGGGTCGAGGGCCGCCTTGCTGACCCCGGCGAACGCGCGGCGCACCGGGAAACCTTCGCCCTCGTAGCCGCTGGGTGCGTCGGTGACGGAGGCCACCGACCGATCGACGCTGGTCAACGGCGTCTCGGGGATGCGAGGCAGGGCGAGGATGTCGGAAGCAGTTACCGCAGGCATGGCAGCCGTCCTTCGCAGGTATCGGGATCTACGACATCGGTAACGATGCATGCACGTGCATCATTCCCGGAGTTGCGTCCGGAGCTCGTCGAGGATCGCGCGGAGGGCTGCGAACCGGCTCGCGTCGAGCCGCCCGGCGAACTCACGGTCGACCACCTCCGCGTTGGTACGGATCGCTTGCGCCCGAAGCCGGCGCCCTGCGGGGGTCAGCCGGATTTCCGTCCCCCGGCCGTCGCCGGCCGCGTCGTGCCGTTCGATGAGCGCCCGCCGCTCCAGCCGGGCGATCAACCGGCTCAACGCGCTCTGACTGAGGATGACACGGTCGGTCAACTCGTGCGGGCGCAGCCCGTCGCCCGGAATGTTGACCAGCGCGTCGAACTCGTTGACCGACAGGTCGTGACGGGCGGCCAGCTCCACGCCCAGGGCGCGCAGCACGGCGGCGTGCACCTCCATCAACGACCGCCAGGTTGCGACCTTCTCCCCGGTTCCCGGCTCGGCGGGCTTCGCGGTCACCGGGTCAACGTATCGCCGCCGGGGCCTGGACTCAGGACTTGGTGAGCGCGAGCAGGACCTCGAGGGTGCCGTCGTCGCCGACGCTCGCCGGTCCGAAAGTCGGGTTCGGGATCGAGTAGTCGGGGAAGTGGATCGGGATCTCGCCGTTGATCGCGATCGCCCCGCCGGTCAGCTTGGCCGACAGGTCGATCGTCACGTCCTTGGTGACACCGTGCAAGGTCAGCTTGCCACTCACCTGGTATGTCTTGACGACGCCTTCGGCGGGCAACGCTCCGAGGTCGAGCGGTTTGGAGATCACGAACGTCGAGGTGGGGAACTTCTCGACGTCCATGATCCGGCCACGGAACTGGCCGTCGCGGTTGCTCTGATCGCTCTTCACCGTTGCCATCTGGGCGGTGAACGACGCGTCGTTGACCGTCGTCCCGGCGATCGTCAGCCGCCCGGTGACGTCGGACGTGCGACCCACCGCGGTCGTCGATTGTCCGAACAACGTCTCCTTCACGCGGTAGCCGACTTTGGAGTCGGCGCCCACCTTCCAGGCTCCCTCGACGGATCCGCTGTCAGCCGGGCCGCTACTGGCCGGTGTGGAACCGCTGGCGGTCGGCCGCACGCTGTCCAGCGACAGCTTCTTCGGCGGCGCCCCCTCGACGAAGTGGATGTAGACGAACGGGCCGCCCACCGCGCCGAGGAAGCCGACGACGACGACCGCGACGAGCCAACGCTTCCAGCTCCACCTCAGAGGGTTCATCGGCGTCCCTTCGCTACGGCGGCCGGCGTCTCCGGCCCCGTCCCCCTCATGACACGGAGCGGAAGGCGGATTCGATCACCCGACGCGCCGTGCTTAAGCGAATATCCAGCTTCGGGAGGGCCGACAGCCGATTCAGTGCAGCGAGCTCGGGTCGGCCGGAACGTCGACGGCGTGCTCCCGCAGCGCCTGCAACGGCACTACCTCCAGCGCCCGTTCGTGGGTCGAAGCCAGGACTACCGGAGCCGCGCATCCGTCCTGGTACGCCTGCAGCCAGCGGGCGGCAACGACGCACCACCGATCTCCCGGGGTCAACCCCGGAAAGTTCCACTCCGGTCGCGGCGTCCGCAAGTCGTTCCCCACCTTGATCTGATGGGTCAGGAACTCGTCGGTAACGACCGCGCAGACCGTGTGGCTACCCAGATCCTCCGGTCCGCTTGTGCAGCAGCCGTCGCGGTAGAAACCGGTCAGCGGGTCGCTGCTGCAGGGCTCCAAGTCGCCCCCGAGGACGTTGCGGTCGGTCATTCCCGCAGCCTCGCACGCGCGCTTCGCCGTGTCATCGTCCGGGACCTCGTTCGTGTCATCGTTGGGGGCATGTGTCGAAGCATTCACGTCCTGGACAACTTCGAACCGCCGGCCACCCCCGACGAGGTGCATGCGGCGGCCCTGCAGTACGTCCGGAAGGTCAGCGGCAAGACCAAGCCTTCGGCGACCAACGAGGCCGCGTTCACCGACGCCGTCGCCCAGATCACGGCCGCCACCCAGACGCTGCTCGACCGGCTGGTCACCAAGGCGCCGCCGCGCAACCGCGAGGACGAGGCGGCGAAGGCGCGGGCTCGGTACGCGAAACGCGATCTGCGGACGATGCCCGCGTGATCACGCGCGGGTAGGAGCCGGGCCGGATCGGAGCTCGTTCGTTCGGCGCAGCCTCGGCGCCGAACGGGTGTGACTGAAGCCGCGTCCGGGTGAACGTCGGCGTGGCCTGTTCACAGCCCGACCGGCGGGCGGAAAGCTCTGGCTGGACGAACGGCCCCCAGCTCCCGCTGCCTTTCCGGAAGGACTAGCAAGTCATGCTCGGCAACAGGACCTTGGAAACCGCCGCGAGTTCCGTGCTGGGTTCGATCTTCGATTCGCTGCGGATCGGCGAGCGGCCGATGCTCGTCGTCCCGACGGCCGGCCCGATCATCCGCCGCCGGCGCTATTGGGCCGAAGGCAGCCACGACGACCAGCACAAGGCGCGGATCGAGCGCGAGGTCGCCGACGTGCTGATCCAGCGGGAATGCGTGTCGGGCGCCCTCGCCACCGTCGACGTGCTCGCCTGGGATGGCAGCCACGTCGACCTCGACGACGAGGACAGTGCGAACATCGCCGCGGTCGTCGTCCTGTTCGACGTCGTCGGCGACGTCTTCGACGTCTACGAGCTGCCGCTGTGCCGCAGCAGCGAGGGTTGGCAGATCAAGGAAGCGGTACGCCCTCTCCCCACGGGACCCGGCGAAGGTGTGCCGGGCGCCGTCTTGTTCGAAACCCTGAAGGCGTCGACCCGGGACAACGGGGTCACGCCCGCCGAACGCAGGCGCTGAGGGAGCCGGCCCAACCAGGTCTCGCGACCGGGCCGCACGCAGGTGCAGACTGCGCCATGCGCATCGAGCGGAAGACCGTCGACCTCAGCGACTACCCCGACCTCGTCGTGGTCTATCTGGGGATGCGGGTCCGACGGCCCAAAGGCCTCCTACGGATCTTGGGCCTCGGGCCGCAGGTCCAGAAGTCGTGGAGGCAGCAGCCGGACGGCCTGTTGCTGCACGAGGACCTGCTCTGGTCGCTGTTTCCTCTGCACGTCGGGATGCGGCAGTACTGGCGTGACTTCGACAGCCTCGAAACCTGGACGCGATCAGCTCCGCACCGCGACTGGTGGAAGAAGTTCATCGCGAACACCGGCGGCACCGGCTTCTGGCATGAGACCTACCACCTGCGTGGCGGTTTCGAGGCGATCTACGACAACCTCGGTACCGGATCGGGGCTCGCCCGCTTCGCCCCGGTCGTGTCGGCGCGCGGCCCGATGTTCTCGGCCCGGACCCGTGCGACCAGCGCCGCCGCGGCGCCGGCTGTCGTCTCCGAGGAGAATATTTACGGGGATCCGTCCTGACTGCGACGCCGAACTCTGGCTTTCATCGGTCCGCACGCAGTCGATGTACGGAGCTGCCCGCTCAGGTATGGACGTAAAAGCTTCCGCCGTTGTGGCTGGCGACAGCAAGCACAACACCGAAGACGACCAGGTCCAGGATTCCCAGCACGATTCCCGAGATCGCCATGGTGCGGTGCTCCGCGCCGTGGTGCGCGCGGGAAAGTCCGATGCCACCGAAGACGATCGCCAGCGGACCTAAGATCACGTTCGCGACGAACAGTCCGACGATCCCGCAGATCATTCCTGCGACCGCAAGCCCGTTGGAACGAGTTCCCGTCTCCGTACCGCCGTAGATAGCCATCACGATCCTCCCCACCCCCGTATCTCGGGGGCTCGCCCGCTGCCATCCCCTGCCAGGACGATGAGAAACTCCTCAGTCGCCGCGGTTGAACTGGAGGATCGCCGCCCCGAGCATCGCTAGGCCGATCCCCGCCACGACGGCGAGTTCGAGCAGCGTCGGGACATGCCAACCCATCCAGCTCACTCCCGGATCGAGCCGGTGACGAACCGCCGCGGTGAGGTCGAGGTGATCGAACACCAGGCGCCGCAACGGATCCACCGCATAGGTCAGCGGATCGATCCGGTTCAGCACGGTGAGCCAGGTAGGCAGGTTCGACGCCGGAAACATCGCCCCGGAAAGGAAGTACAACGGCAACACCAGCATCTGGGTCAGCGCCATGAACGCCTGCATCTGCTTGATCCGCGCCGCGACCATGAGACCGAACGCGGTCAGCGTGAACGCGAGCAGCAGCTGGATACCGAATACGGCGAACACCAGGTCGGGGTCGTACGGCACACCGACGAGGCCGGCGATCGCGATGACGACGACGCCTTGAAAACTCGCGACGACCGCCCCGCCCAGGCATTTGCCGATCACGATCGAGCTTCGGCGCACCGGAGCGACGAGCATTTCCCGCAGGAAACCGAATTCCCGGTCCCACACCACCGAGGCCGCAGAAAACATCGCGGTGAACATCACCGCCATTCCGAGCACCCCGGGATAGAGGAACGTCCGCAGGTTCAGGTTGCCGGTGCTCTGCGAAGTCAGCCGGGAAAGCCCGCTGCCCAGGACGAAAAGGAACAGGAACGGCTGCACCAACGCGGTGGCCATGCGCAGCCGATCGCTGAAGAAGCGGACCAACTCCCGCTCCAGCACGATCTTGATCGCCCGCAGTTCGCTGCCCGACGTGCGTACCGGTACCCGGACCGGCGCCACCGGCGGCTGATCGTGGCGCGTGTCGGTGGCGGTCATCGGCGGATCCCCCGCATCCTCATCATCTGGTCGCGACCCCGGTCGGTGCTGGTGCTCTCCGCGTCTCGAATCGTGCGGCCCGTATACGACATGAAGACGTCGTCGAGGGTGGGCCGTGCGACGCTCACCGACCGGATGGGAATGGGCAACGAAGCGAACAGCTGCGGCACGAACCGCTCACCCGCCTCGACCGAGAAACGCACCGCGCCTTCGGACACCTTGGCCGACAACGAAAATCGCTCGTCCAGCTCGCGGATCGCCGCGTCGTCGTCCGCGGTCTGGATCACCACGGTGTCCTTACCGACGCTTGCCTTCAGCTCCTCCGGCGTGCCCAACGCGATGATGTCGCCGTGGTCCATGATCGCAATCCGGTCGCAGTACTCGGCCTCGTCCATGTAGTGCGTGGTGAGAAAGATCGTCGAATCCTCGGCTTCTTTCAGCTGCCGGATGTAGGACCAGATCGAACTGCGGGTCTGCGGATCGAGGCCCACCGTCGGTTCGTCGAGGAACAGCACCCGGGGGGAGTGCAACAGGCCCCGCGCGATCTCCAACCGTCGCTTCATCCCGCCGGAGAACGTCGAGACCTTTCCGCCGCGCCGATCCCAGAGCCCGACCATCTCCAGCATCTGCCGCATCCGCGCGTCCAACCCGGCCCGCGGAATCCCGTAGAGGTCGGCGTGCAGACGCAGGTTCCGCTCGGCGCTCAGATAGCCGTCCAACGTCGGGTCCTGAAACACGAGTCCGAGGTTGCGACGAACGTCGTCGCGCTCGCGGACCACGTCGTACCCGGCGACCAGAGCGCGCCCGGCACTCGGCGCGACCAACGTGCAAAGCATGTTGATCGTCGTCGACTTACCGGCCCCGTTGGGTCCGAGGAAGCCGAAGGTCTCCCCCGCCTCGATCGTCAGGTCGATGCCCCGAACCGCTTGGAAATCCCCGAACGACTTCCGCAATCCGATCGTCTGCACGGCGGGAATACCCGACACGGGACCTCCCTCGCTGCGCCCTCGATCATCGCCCGGACCGCCGCCCCTGATGCTCACCGGCCCAGCTCGAAGGCTAGCCGACGCCGGTAACCATGCCGAACGTATGGCGCAGCGCCGTTCGAGCGGCGTGGTACCCGCACATCCCGTGCACCCCACCGCCGGGCGGGGTCGACGCGGAACACAGGTAGATCCCGGGCGCGGGCGTACGGTAGTTGTCCCAGCGGACAGTCGGGCGAAACAGGGTCTGGCGCATCGTCGCGGCGCCCCCGTTCACGTCACCCCCGATGTAGTTGGGGTGCCGGCGCTGTTCGTCGGCGGCGGTCAGCACCGAACGGGCCAGGATCCGGTCCCGAAAGCCCGGCGCGAACCGTTCGATCTGCGCCTCGATCCGTCCACTCATGTCGACGTCGGAGCCGGACGGCACGTGGCAGTACGCCCACAGCGTCTGCTGCCGCTCCGGCGCTCTGCTGCCGTCGACGACACCCGGCTGGGTGACCAGGACGAACGGCTTCGCCGGATGCCGGCCGGCGCTGACCTCGAACTCGGCAAACGCAACCTCGGCGAACCCACCGCCGACATGCACCGTCCCGGCGCCGCGGCAGGCCTGGGCGGTCCACGGGACGGGACCGTCGAGCGCCCAGTCGACCTTGCACACGCCCGGCCCGTATCGGAACGCCCACAACGCCCGCCGGTAGCCGGTGGGCAGGCGGTCCCCCGCGATGTCCGCAACCTGCCGGGGCGCCAGGTCGAAGAGCACCACGCGGGCCGGCGGCAACTCGTCGAGGGTGCTCACCCAATGTCCGGTCACGAGGGTGCCCCCGTGCTCCCGCAGCCCGGCGACCATCGCGTCGGCGAGGCGCCCACTGCCACCTTCGACGACGGGCCAGCCGCTGCGGTGCGCCAGCAGCCCCAGCAACGCCGCGACCGCACCGGTCGGCCGGACGCCCAACGGGCGCATGGTGTGCGCGGCCAGACCGGCGACCATCGCGCGGCTCGTGGCGCCGTCCAACCTGCGTCCGATCGAGACCGCCGAGCCGAGCGCGGGACGCAGGAACCGCGCGGCCGACAGCGGCTGGCGCGGCAAGGCGCGAAGCGGACCCAGCGCGGCGGGCACGATCGCGTCGGCGTGTGCGACCAGCGGGGCGAAGATCCGCCGCCAGGCGCGGCCCTCGCCTCCGAGCTCAGCAACCGTACGGTCGAGCGAGGCGTACGCGGCTCCCGCGCTCCCGTCGTCCATCGGGTGGGCGTAGGCGACGTCGGGCCATAGCAGCCGCACCCCGCGTTCCTCGAGCCCGAAACGCCGGAAGAACGGCGAGGCGACGGCCAGCGGGTGCACCGCGGCGCAGACGTCGTGGGCGAACCCGGGCAGCGTGAGTGGTTCGGTCCGGCACCCGCCGCCCGGTGATCCCGTTCCCTCGTAGACCTGCACACGCAGACCGGCCTCGGCGAGCGTGATCGCGGCCGCCAGGCCGTTCGGGCCGGCACCCACGACGACGGCGTCGAGCGCGGGTTTCACCCGTTCATCCTCGCCGGTCCGCTCAGGTACGAGCGCGGTCCTGCCGAACGACACGACGAGGACGGCGAAAGGGGCGGCCGATGCACCGGACCACCGCAGCGGGTCGAGCAGTGGCCGTCCTGCTCGAAACTCTCGGCGGCGACGACGGCGACCGGTTCTGGGCCGAGGGCCGATGCAGCAACTGCGACGGCGCGCTGCCGGCCGGGAGCGGTCCGCAGACGTTCTGCGCCGCCACCTGCCGGGAGGCTGCGAGCCAGATCCGGGACCTGCGCCGCCGCCGCGCCGCGGGCGAGGATCTCGCCGCGGCCGTTCGAACCCTCCCGGAGGACGCCCGACGTCGAGTGACGTCGCCGATCCCGTTACGCGGCTGCGACGCCGAGGACTGGACTACCTTCGTCGCCTGGTTCCAGGACGCCGAAGACCGCTGACCGCGCGGACCGGCCGGTCAGATCCCTCCGGGCGGCCCGACCCACACCGTCTGCTGGTTGGTGAACTCCAACAGGCCCGCCCGCGCCAGCTCCCGACCGTAACCGGAGTTCTTCACACCACCGAAGGGGAGCGACGGCATGCTCGCCGTCATCCCGTTCACGAACACCGCACCTGACACGACGCGACGGGCGAACGCCTTTCCTCGGTCGAGGTCGTTCGTCCAGACGGCGCCGCCCAACCCGTAGACCGAGTCGTTGACGACCTGCAGAGCGGTCTCCTCCGAATCGGCGACGAAGATCGGGGCGAGAGGTCCGAACGTCTCCTCCTGCCAGGCGGGCAGGGTGGTGTCCTCGACGAGCAGGACGGCGGGATCGAAGAACCAGCCGGCACCGTCGCGCGGGCCGCCCGGCAGCAACTCCTTACCGCCCGCCTGCACGCTCCGCTCCAGCTGCCGGGTCAGGCCCTCCCGAAGATCGGCACGGGCCATCGGGCCGAGAGTAGTCCCCTCGGCGGCGGGATCACCCACCCGCAAGGACGACACCCCGGCGAGGAATGCCTCGATGAATTCGTCCGCCACCGACCGCTCGACGACGAACCGCTTCGCCGCGATGCAGGACTGTCCGGCGTTCTGGAATCGCGCTCGCACAGCCGTTCTCGCCGCTGCCGCGACGTCCGCGTCGGCGAGGACGACGAAGGCGTCCGAACCCCCCAGCTCCAGGACCGTCTTCTTCAGCGCGCTCCCGGCGATCCCGGCCACCGCCGCCCCGGCCCTCGTCGACCCGGTCAACGTCACCGCCGCGATGCGGTCGTCGCGGATGATCTCGGCACTGTCGTCGACGGTCGCGACCACGTGCGAGACGACCCCGTCGGCGCCGGCCGCGGTGAAGACGTCCGTCAGCGCGTTCGCGCATCCCAGGGTGTTCTCGGCATGTTTGACCAGCACCGTGTTTCCCGCCATGACGGCAGGTGCGGCATGCCGGATCACCTGCCAGTAGGGGAAGTTCCAGGGCATGACGGCGAAGATGACGCCCAGCGGGAGGTAACTGACGTACGACTCCGGCGCACTGCTTCGGTGCGGTTCGTCGGCGAGCAGCGCAGCGCCGTGCTCGGCGAAGTACTCGCAGCCGGCCGCGCATTTCTCGACCTCCGCCCGGGCCTCGGCGAGCGGCTTGCCCATCTCACGGGTGGCCAGCAGAGCCAGGTCGTCACGGCGGTCCCGCAAGGTTGCGGCGACCGCGGTCAGCACGCTGGCCCGTTCGGCCGGCGGTCGCGTCCGACCGGAGAGGAACGCGCCGTGCGCGCGCTGGAGAGCGGCCTCCCGGTCCGCCGCACCGGCCACTGGCCAGCGGGCTATCTCGGTGCCGGTGCTCGGATCGAGGGAGACGAATTCCATGACCGTCATGCTAGGTCGTGTTCTCCGGCTGAGCGAATTCGTTCGGCGAGCGTGCCGGGGCAGGGTCGAGATCCGGGCCGAGGTTCCAGCCCAGGACCGCCGGCCCGCCGTGTTCGTGTCCCAGGATCCCGAGGTGGGCGGGGTCGAGCACGAAGAGCCGCCCGTGTTCCGCGTCGAGTTCCAGCCATCGCGCGACGGCGACACGCAGCAGATGGCTGTGGGCCACCAGGAGCGCATCGCCGCGGCCCAGCGCGCTCGCCACCGATCCGGTCAGCACCTCGTCGACCCGACGGCTCACGTCGACCGCCCGTTCGCCCTCGGGGCACCCGTCCCGCCAGAGGCTCCAACCGGGCCGATCGCGGTGGATCTCGGCGGTCGTGATGCCCTCGTAGCGACCGTAGTCCCACTCCCGGAGCCGCTCGTCCGGCTCGGCCGCGAGACCGGCCAGGTGTGCGGTTTGCGCCGCCCGGCCCAACGGGCTCGTCAGGACGAGCGCCCACGGGCGCGATCCCCGGAGCCGGCGCAAGGCCTCCCCGGCGGCCACCGCCTGCGCCCGACCGGTCCCGGTCAGCGGCACGTCCGTCCTCCCGGTGTGCCGTCGCTCGCGGCTCCAGGACGTCTCCCCGTGCCGCAGGACGTAAAGCGTGTTCGCCACGGCCCGAGGTTACGGGGCGCCGTCCCACCATCCGGTCGCGCGATCGGTTTCGCTCCGCAGTCCCGCTATCGTCGGCGCATGACCGACGCCGCATCACCCCGTCTCGTTCCCGGGGACAAGGCCCCCGCGTTCGCGTTGCCGGACGCGGATGGCAAGAAGGTCTCGCTCTCCTCGTTCCGTGGCCGACGGGTTCTGGTGTACTTCTACCCGGCCGCGATGACGCCCGGATGCACCAAGCAGGCGTGCGACTTCCGGGACAACCTCGCCATGTTGAACGGCGCCGGAATCGACGTCGTCGGGATCTCCCCGGACAAACCGGAGAAGCTGGCGAAGTTCCGCGACCGGGACCACCTGACCTTCCCGCTGCTGGCCGACGTCGAGCGGACCGCGCTCACCGCGTACGGGGCCTACGGCGAGAAGAAGCTCTACGGCAAGACCGTCGTCGGTGTCATCCGTTCCACGTTCCTGGTCGGCGCGGACGGAAGGATCGAGCAGGCGCTCTACAACGTGAAGGCCACCGGCCACGTCGCGAAGTTGCTGCGCGACCTGGAACTGCAAACCGCCTGAGCAGCCCGCGGAGCACGCCGATCGTTCCCTACTGCGAAGATGGCGGCACGCGAGAGTGGCGGAACGGCAGACGCGCCGGCCTTAGGAGCCGGTGCCTTCGGGCGTGTGGGTTCGAGTCCCACCTCTCGCACCCGCCGCGCTCGTGCTCGCAACCCCGCCTCACCTACGTGCGGTTGTGGATCAGTTCACCGGAGCGGCGCCGGACCCGATGTCCGACCGACTCCCTACCCCCCGTGTCCACCACCGCCAGCAGCAGGCCACCCAGGATGCTCATGTTCTTGGCGAACTGCAGGCGCTGCGCCGCCCGCGTCGCCGGGTCCGTCTCCGCCCAGAACCGGTGTCCGGCCAACGTCGTCGGGACGATGCTGGCCGTCAGACCCAGCGCCGCGAGCCGTGGCATCCGGTTCGCGGCCAACGCCAACGCGCCGAGCACCTGAAGTGCCCCGTTCGCGCGGACGAGTTGCTCGGCGTCCTTCAGCCCGACACTGCGCGCGATCGTCGTGGCGTGGACGTTCTCCGCCCGGGGAACCTTCGGCGCCGGCGCGCGAACGGCGTCGAGGCCGCCCACCGCGAAGATCGAGCCGAGGAGCGGACGGGCGAGTCGGCGAACGAACACCAGGGAACCTCCTTCGTCGGCGGCCGCACGGCCGGCGCCGAAGTCGACCTACCCGCGCACCGGACGGGCAACCCGGCCGGTGCGCATGATCGTCCGGGCTCGACCGTAGGATCCTCGGGTGACGATCCGCCCGATCCGCCAAGTCGGCGACCCGGTCCTGCGCACGCCCACCGACCCGGTTCGCGAGTTCGACGACCGGCTCCAGCACCTCGTCGCCGACATGTTCGAGACGATGTACGACGCTCCCGGGGTCGGGCTCGCCGCCAACCAGATCGGTGTCTCGCTTCGAATCTTCGTCTACGACTGCGGGGTCGACGACGACCACCAGGACGAACCCGGCAGCGGCGACCGGATCGGTGTCGTCTGCAACCCCCGCATCACGATGCTCGGCGGCCGCGACCCGCACGATCCGGGACCGCCGGACTGGGTCGACGGAGACGAAGGATGCCTGTCCGTGGTCGGCCTGGCATTCGCCACCCCCCGCTGGTCCCAGGCGAGGGTCGAAGGCTTCGACCAGTTCGGCAACCCGGTGACCGTCAGCGGCACCGGGTTGCTCGCCCGGTGCCTGCAGCACGAGACGGATCATCTGGACGGGAAGCTCTACCTCGACCGGCTGGTCGGCGAGCAACGGGCCGAGGCCCGCCGGGCCCTGGCCGGACGCTGAGCCAGCCCCGAACCGACTCGACTAGCTCGGAACCGAGAGCGACAAGGCGTAGTCCCCGGCCGGATCCGTCCACCAGTTCTGCAGTGCCAAACCCGCCTCGGCGAGCTCGCCCTGGATCCGTGCTCGGCGGAACTTGGCGCTGATCTCAGTGCGCACCGACTCGCCACGGGCGAAACCCACCTCCAGGTCGAGGTCGTCGACCCGCACGCGCAGTTCTTCACCGGCGACGAGATGCATCTCGATCCACTCCTCGTCCTCGTCCCACCGCGCGACATGCGCGAAGGCCGCCGGATCGAAGTTCGCTCGCAACGACCGGTTGACCACCTCGAGCACGTTGCGGTTGAACGCGGCCGTCACCCCGGCGGCGTCGTCGTACGCGGCGACGAGCCGTTCCCGGGCCTTGACCAGATCGGTGCCGAGCAAGAACGAATCATCCGGTCCGAGGCCGGCCCGGATCTCGGCGAAGAACGTCTTGCGGTCCGCCGGCGCGAGGTTGCCGATCGTGCCACCGAGCAAGGCGATCATCCGGCGACCGTCACGCGGCAACTCGGAGAGATGGCACTCGAAGTCGCCGCAGACCGCCTCGACCACCAGGCCCGGGTACGCCTCGGTGATGGCCTGACCGGCCCGGGTCAACGTCGTCTGGTCGACGTCGAACGGGACGAAACGACGAAGCCGCCCGGCATCGCGCAACGCGTCCAGGATCCAGCGCGTCTTCTCCGACGTGCCCGATCCGAGCTCGACCAGCGTGTCGGCTCGCGTCGCGATGGCGATGTCCCGGGCGTGCGCGGTGAGGATCTCCCGCTCCCGGCGCGTCGGGTAGTACTCCCGAAGCCGGGTGATCTCGTCGAACAACTGCGAACCACGTTCGTCGTAGAACCACTTGGGCGGCAGCCATTTCCGATCGCTGGTCAGCCCGACCTGCACGTCTCGGGCCAGCGACGCCGCTATGTCCGCGGAGCTCAGATAGACGTCGAGCCGGAAGCGTTCCACTCAGTTCTCCAAGTTCTGCCGGGCAACCGAGCCCTGGTCGGCGACGATCAGCGAGTGGTTCGGTACGTCCACCCAACGGGGATCGTCGTCGAGCGGTTCGCTCGCAACGAGCAGGCCGCCTTCGGCGAGCCCCCTGTCATGCAGGTAGCTGAGGGACGCACCGTGCGTCGTCGCGTAGACCGACGTGCCGTTCGTCAGCATGAGGTTCAGCCGCGCCTCGGGATCCTTCGCCGCGCAACGCGTCACGACATCGGCGAGAGCCACCTCGGGGGCGTCCCCTCGCAACACCCGGTCGAACACGACGGCCGCCAGAATCGTCGCGTCACACGGATTGACGAACACAACCCGAAACTCGGCGACGGATTCCAGCGCGTCGAGCGCGACCGAACCGTTGAACGAGAACGCCCACCGACCCCGGACGAACGGCGCGGTATCGCTCTCCTGGACCGGCTGGCCGATGACGACCGAACGCAGCGAAGCCAGGAAGGCGTTCGACCGGACGATCGGGGCGAACGTCGGGAAGGAGGTGTCCGACCAGATCGGAACCGACCGCCGGTACTGCGCGGGCTCGGCCCGTAAACGCTTCTGGTACCAGGCGATTCCGAAGCCGTCGACGTTCATGATGCCGTTCGACTGCCGCCGGGGCTCGTAGGACTGCCGCTGCAGTGACCATTCCGGCTCCAGGAGGAGGGAGGACAGCGAGCGTTCGCGGCCGAGCCAGGTCAGATGCCGGCACATGTCACGAACCCCCTGCCGGGTCCGCTGTGAAGTCCCGAGACGTCGGTGCACGTTCCGGGTCGAGCGAGATCGCGGTCCGGAAGCCGGCGAATATCTGCCGGCGGATCGGATAGTCCCAGTTGCGGAACGTGCCGCGCACCGCGACCGGGTGCGACGCCCAGGATCCCCCTCGCAGCACGCGGTACTCGTTGCCGAAGAACACCTCGGAGTACTCCGGGTACGGCCAAGCCCGGAATCCGGGATAGCCGGCGAACGGACTGCTCGTCCACTCCCACACATCGCCGATCATCTGCTGCGCTCCGCAGGGCGACGCGCCGCCCGGGTAGCTACCGATCGGAGCCGGACGCAACGACGGGGCGTCCGGCTCGTACGCCAGGTTCGCCAGGTCGGGATTCGGATCCTCGTCGCCCCAGGGGAACCGGTTGACCTGCCCGGTCGCCGGGTCGTAGCGGCAGGCCTTCTCCCATTCGGATTCGGTCGGTAGCCGCCGTCCCGCCCAACGCGCATAGGCGGCCGCCTCGTGGAACGTGACGTGCTGCACCGGCTCCTCCGGCGGGAGATCTTCCACCCGTCCGAACCGGCGCCGGGTGAACCAGCTGCCGTCGGGCTCCCAGAACGCCGGGGCCCCAAGCTGTTCCGCCTGGCGATGGGACCAGCCCGGTGCGCTCCACCAGCGCGGGTCGGCATAGCCGCCCGCGGCGACGAACCCGGCGAACGCGGAGTTCGACACCGGATGGACGTCGATCCGGAACGACGGAACGTCGACGACGTGCGCCGGACGTTCGTTGTCGAGCGCCCACGGGTCGCTCGAGGTTCCCTGCCGGTACGGGCCGGCTTCGACGAGGACGTCGGCCACCCCGGCGGTTCCGGCCCGCTCCCCGCCGGGCAGCGGCAGGGTGGTTTCGGCCAGCACGGGCGGCCCGGCCCGGAGCTGATGGGTGGCCAGCATCGTCTCGGCGTGCTGCTGTTCGTGTTGGACGACCATCCCGTGCACGAAACCGTCGGCGAGCAGCGGATTTCCCGCGGCGGCACCGGCGACGTCGAGCCGCTCGACGCTCTGCCAGGCACGTTCCCGAACCAACTTCCCGTAGTGCCGGGCCTCCGGTGGCGCCAGGATCGGCAACGCCGGACGCTCCGCCCGCGGATGCGCGAACGCGTCGTAGAGGTCGTCGAGCTCCGGGCGGTACGCGGGGAGCCCGGCGGCCTCCCGCGCCAGCCAGATCTCCTCGTAGTTCACCACATGGGCCAGATCCCAGACCAGCGGCGACATCAGCGCCGAATGCTGGGCGACGAGTTCGGCGTCGTCCAGCGAGGTCAACGCCTCGACCCGCGCCCGAGACGCGCTCAGCTCCCGAGCCACCCGCTCGCGCAGCGCGGTCATGACGCGGGAACGAAGACGGGGCCGCCTGATCCGTCGGCGACCGGGCTGAGGGCGATCGACAGCGAGCGCAGGTCGACGTCGTCCGCCGGCGTCCGTTCCCGGCGCACGTAACGATCGGCGAACGCCTCGACCCGTTCGATCAGCGTCGACGACACCCGACGCCTGATCAGGGAGCCGATGGCCAGCTCGGTGAGATCCCTTGCGGTACAAGCGAGATCGGGGTCGGCCAAGGCGATCTGCGCGGCCTGGGCCCAGTGCCCGGCCACGCCGAGGCACGCCTCGGCGGCCGTGGGCGCGACCCGCGGGTCGTCGTGCAACGTGCTCACCACGGCCACCGCCACCGGCCACACGTCGAGCTGCTGACCGTCGAGGTAGCGCAGCTCGACGAAACCCCGCGGCCGAATGGGCGGGAACAACGTCGTCAGATGCTCGTCGACGTCGGCGCTCGTCAGCCGCCGACCGCCCACGGCGGGGTCGTCCGCCCACTGCCGCAGGGTGAAGGACGTCGCACCGGATCCCGGCTCTCCCACCGCGGGCAGGAAGACGGTTGCGTCCAGCGCGTACCGCGCCCATTCCTGCCCCGCGGAAACCGTCGGATCCCCGAAGACGGGAGCGGTCCGGCACCGGTCGAGCGCCTGCCAGGCGGCGAGGCGGCCCGAAGCGGCTCCGCTCGGCCGGCCGGACAGCACCGGCGAAGCCGCGAACATCGCGGCGAGCGTCGGCGCGAGGACGTGGGCACGCTGCCAGCGCATCTCGGCGTGGGCCTCGTCGACCCCGGCGTCGAGGTTGAGTTGCAGCGCGGCGGTCGCGGTCATCATCACCGCGCCGGCCGCCTCGCACTGTGGGCCGCAGCCGCGAAAATGCGCGGCCATCGCGTCATACCGCCGGCCGCGCACCCAGCGGTACGGCACCCGAGTCGCCTCCAGCGCGCCCCCTCGCAGAGCCAACCCCGCCACGGCGAGGCGGCCGGCGATCGCGGCCAGATCCACCTCCAGCGCGGCGACCGCCGCCTCCGGGCCGGTGAGTGGCGGACCGGACAGCTCGAGCTGGCCGCCGGGCTCGAAAGTGAGCCGGGAACCGCCCGGCATCTCCACGGCGGCACCGGCGCCCAGGACGTCACGCAGCTCGTCCGGCCCCGGGATCCGCACCGGGTCGGCCGGATCCAGCACGAACAACTCCAGTTCGACCCCGACCCGCCCAACCGGGCCCGGTCGCAACGCGCGACGCGCGACGTAGTCACGTACCTCGGCTCCGGAAGCGAGAACCGTCGCCCTGAGCTCCTCCACGATCCCTCCAGGTCCGGACCGGTTCGACGACGAACCGCGGGTCGGTGCGGGGGTGGCCGAGCGCGAACTGACGAACTCGAACGGCCGTGAGCGTTCCTTCGGAGAGACCCTACGTGGACCCTCGGACAGCGCAAGTACGCGAACCACGCGTCTACAGGCGCGCCGCCAGCATCCGGAACGCCTGGCCGCGATGGCTCCGGGCGTCCTTCGCGGCCGGGTCGAGCTCGGCGCTGGTCAGTCGCTCTCCGAGTGGAACGAAGATCGGGTCGTATCCGAATCCGTTGGTACCGCGCGGCGCCCGGACCAGGGTGCCGCGCCACACCGCCTCGACGACCTCCTCCCGCGGACCGGCGTCGACACCGGCCGGGACGACCAGGGCCGCGGCGCACACGAAACCGGCGCCCCGGCGCTCGTCCGGGACGTCCGCCAGCTGGCCGAGAACCAGGTCGAGATTCGCCGCGTCGTCGCCGTGCCGGCCGGCCCAGCGAGCGCTCAACACCCCCGGCATGCCGCCCAGCGCGTCCGCGACGAGGCCGGAGTCGTCCGCGATTGCCGGCAGTCCGGTCGCGGCGGCGCAGGCCCGAGCCTTCAGCAACGCGTTCTCGGTGAACGTCGCCCCCGTCTCCACCGGATCGGGGTAGGCCGGAACGTCGGCCAGCCCCAGCAGTTCGGTCGACCGGCCCGCGTCGGCGAGGATCCGCCGCAGCTCGACCAGCTTTCCCACGTTGCCGGTGGCGAGAACGGCCCGGGCGAGCGGCATCAGGTCATCGGTGTCGGGAGTGGACGTTCCGCCGCCAGCGCGACCCGCTGATGTTCGGTGAGCCGGGCGCAGCCGGCCAGCGCCAGATCGAGGAGCGCGTCGAGTTCCCGGCGGCTGAACGGGGCTCCTTCGGCGGTGCCCTGGACCTCGATCAACGCGCCCTCGCCGGTCGCGACGACGTTCATGTCGGTCTCCGCCCGCACGTCCTCGGCGTAGCACAGGTCGAGGCGGGGCTCACCGTCGACGATCCCGACGCTGACCGCGCTGACCGACGTGCGCAGCGCGTGCGGGCGGCCGAGGTGCGCGCACGCGTCGGCCAGGGCCACGTACGCGCCGGTGATGGCGGCGGTTCGAGTGCCGCCGTCGGCGACCAGGACGTCGCAGTCGATCAGGATCGAGTTCTCCCCCAGCCCCTTCAGGTCGACGCACCCCCGCAACGCACGGCCGACCAGCCGGCTGATCTCGTGGGTGCGGCCCCCGATCTTGCCCTTGACCGACTCCCGATCGTTGCGGGTGTGCGTGGCGCGCGGGAGCATCGCGTACTCGGCGGTCACCCAGCCGAGGCCGCTGCCCTTGCGCCAACGCGGCACCCCTTCGGAGGCCGACGCCGAACACAGCACCCGGGTCTGGCCGAACTCGACGAGGACGCTGCCTTCCGCATGCGCCTGCCAGCCACGGGTGATCGACACCGGTCGGAGGGCATCAGCGCTGCGGCCGTCAGGTCTCGTCACGCCGCCCGACGATAGTCCGGTCGGGCCTGCGGGCGACCACCGGTGGCCCCGAACGGGCCCGGCGGCGAGCCGGCGCCCGCTCCACCTCCCGCGCAGCACCGGCTCAGAGGACGTACGTCTCGTCGGTTCGGGCCAACGCGATATCTCCGGCGAACGCCTCCTTGGCCTCACCGAGTACGACGTTCTCGTCGTTCCAGGCCACCAGGTGGGTAAGCAGCAGCGACTTGGCGTCGGCCGCGGACGCCGCCAGGCCGGCCTGCCGGCCGGTGAGGTGAACCCCCGCCGGATTCTGCTTCTCCTCCGTGAAACTGGCCTCGCACAGGAACAGGTCGACGTCGGTCGCCGTCTCGACCAACGCGTCGCACGGCCCGGTGTCGGCCGAGTAGGCGAGCGTCTTCCCGCCGCCGTCGATGCGCAAGCCGTAGCACTCGATGGGGTGGTCCATCAGCCGGGCGTCGAGCTGCAACGGGCCGACCTCGAAGCGTCCGGCGCCGTAGACCTGCCAGCCGTAGACCCGGTCGAGCCACCCGGTGTCGTCGCTGTCGGCGGCGCGCAGCAGCCGGTTCCGGATGTCAGCGGGGCCCCAGACCGGGAGCCGGTCCGGCGGCCCGGCCGGGCGGTAGAACCGCGCGTACGCATACGCCAGCAGGTCGATGCAGTGATCGGGATGCAGATGGCTGATGACGACCGCGTCCAGGTCGAGCAGCCCGCCGTGCCGCTGCAACGCGCCGGTGGCCCCGTTGCCGCAGTCGACCATGACCCGGTAGCCGTCGTGCTCCACCAGGTACGACGAGCACCCCGAGTTCGCCCCGGGGAACGTCCCGGCGCAGCCCAGAACCGTCAGCTTCATGCCGGCACTCCCAACGACCGCGCCATCAACAGTTCCGGACCGAGGAACCTGCGCCCCAACGCCTCGAACGCCGCCGGATCGCCGGTCGCCAGGAAACGATGCTCCGGCGGGCCCAGGTCCGGTTGCCGTTCGAGATCGTGCGTGACCAACGTCCGGTAGACGTCCTTGGCGGTTTCCTCCGCGCTGGACACGAGCGTGACCCGATCCCCCACCACCAGGCTCAGCATCCCGGTCAGCAACGGGTAGTGCGTGCACCCGAGCACGATCGTGTCGACGTCGACCGCGAGTAGCGGCGCCAGGTAGGACTCGGTCAGACCCAGGAGTTGGCGTCCCGAGGTCACGCCGCGTTCGACGAAGTCGACGAACCGGGGACAGGCCACCGCCGTCACCTCGATGTCGGGGGCTGCCGCGAACGCGTCCTCGTACGCTCGGCTGGAGACCGTCGCCACCGTGCCGATCACCCCGACGCGCCGGTTGTGCGTCACCGCGACGGCCCGGCGAACCGCCGGGACGATGACCTCCACTACCGGCACGTCGTAGCGCTCCCGGGCATCCCGCAGCGAGGCGGCGCTCGCGGTGTTGCAGGAGACGACGAGCATTTTCACGCCGAGCTCGACGAGCGCGTCCATCGCGCGCAACGTGCGGGCCCGCACCTCGGCGAGCGGCAACGGCCCGTACGGGCCGTGCGCGGTGTCGCCGAGGTAGAGGAGGGCTTCGTTCGGAAGCTGGTCGAGTACGGCTCGCGCGACGGTCAGCCCCCCTACCCCGCTGTCGAGCATCCCGATCGGCTTCTCCCGCACGAACACGAGCCTACGGTGGCCGAGGCGGACCGTTCCGTTGCGCCCCGCCCCCGACCCGGATCCGTACGCCGGCTCCGCGCGGACCCAGCCGAGCCTCGGCGTCCAGCGCCGCCGCGGTCAGGATCTCGTACGTCAACTCGCACCACCTGCGCACCGACCGCGGCGACGCCCGCGATCCGACCAGGAGGGTGACGTGCCATTCGTCGGCGACGACCAGGGGCCCGCTGTCGGTCATGTCCCAGAGCCTCCGTCGCCCCTGGGACAGCTTCGGGCCATGATGATCAGCAGACGGGAAAACGGTGGACAATCCATTTGTCCACAGCCGGCGCGGACATTCGTGGCAAGCCGAGGAGAAATCGATGATGGTCGTGGTCCTGGGTGCGGGGTTTGCGGGTCTCGAGCTCAGTACCCGCCTGTCCGAGGCGCTCGGGGACGGTATCGACGTCACGTTGATCGACCGCGCCGACGGGTTCGTCTTCGGGTTCTCAAAGCTCGACGTCATGTTCGGGCGCACCACGCCGCCCGCTGTCCTGCACCGCTACGACGACGTGCGCAAACCGGGCGTCCGCTTCGTCGCGGCCGACATCACCGCGATCGACCCCGGCAGCCGCCGGGTCACGACGACCGCCGGCGTCTTCGAGGGCGACGTGCTGGTCGTCGCGCTCGGCGCCGACCTGGACCCGGGGGCGACACCGGGCCTGCTCGAAGCCGGCCACGACTTCTACACCGAGGCCGGAGCTTTCGCGCTGCGGAGCGTCCTGACCGACTTCCCCGGTGGCCGCGTCGTGGTGGGGGTCTGCTCGACCCCGTTCAAGTGCCCGCCGGCCCCGAGCGAGACCGCGTTGCTCGTTCACGACCTACTGGTCGGCAAGGGCGTCCGCGAGCGGTCCGAGGTACACCTGGTGATGCCGCTGCCGGTACCCATCCCGCCGTCGCCGCCGGCGTCCGCCGCTCTGCTCGAGGCGTTCGCGGAACGAGGCATCCACTTCCACCCCGGGACGCTGGTGCGCGGACTCGACCCGGCCCGACGGGTCGCCCTGCTCGGCGCGGAAGGTTCCGGCGACGAGATGCCGTTCGACCTGTTCCTCGGCGTTCCCAGGCACCGCTCGCCCGCCGTGGTCACCGAGTCCGGCATGACCGAGGACGGGTGGATCCCGGTCGATCCGCTCACCCTCGAGACCCGCTTTCCCGGGGTCTACGCCGTGGGTGACGTGACCAGCGTGGGCACTCCGAGGGCAGGCGTGTTCTCCGAGGGGCAGGCGGCGGTCGTCGCCGACCGGATCATCGCCGAGGTCCGAGGTGGTGAGGGACCCACCTACGGTGGGGTCGGCGTCTGCTATCTCGAGTTCGGCGGTCACCAGGTCGCCGGGGTCGAGGTGACGTTCAGACCGGGCGAGACACCGTTCGGCACCTACGGACCACCGTCCGGCGAACTCGCGGCGGTGAAGGGCGACTTCGGAACGAGTCGGGTTCGGCGCTGGTTCGGCCGGGAGTGGTCGGCGTACTGAGCCGCGAGGCACGCCGGCCGGTCAGGGGCATGTCCGGACAGGACTCAAGCCCAGAGCTGCCCTTCCAGCGCGGCCTCGGCCTCTTCGAGGGTTCCCGCGTAGGCTCCGGTCGAGAGGTACTTCCAGCCGCCGTCGGCGACGACGAACGCGATGTCCGCACGTTCACCGGCCGCGACGCACTTGGCCGCCTCGCCGAGCGCGGCGTGCAGGATCGCGCCGGTGGAGATTCCGGCGAAGATCCCCTCCTCCTCCACGAGCTGGCGGGTGCGGCGCAACGCCTCCCGCGGGCCGACCGAGAAGCGGGACGTCAGGACCGAGGCGTCGTAGAGCTCGGGGACGAAACCCTCGTCGATGTTGCGCAAGCCGTAGACCAGCTCGCCGTACCGGGGTTCGGCGGCGACGACGCGGATGTCGGGCACGTGTTCGCGAAGGAACCGCCCGGTCCCCATCAGCGTTCCGGTGGTACCGAGACCCGCGACGAAGTGGGTGATCGTCGGCAGGTCCGCCAGGATTTCCGGGCCGGTCGTCTCGTAATGCGCCTGCGCGTTCGCCGGGTTGCCGTACTGGTAGAGCATGACGAAGTCCGGGTTCTCCGCGGCCATCCGCTTCGCGACCGCCACGGCCTCGTTCGAGCCGCCCGCCGCCGGGGACGCGACGATCTCGGCGCCGAACATCCGAAGCAGCTGGCGCCGCTCCTCGGACGTGTTCTCCGGCATGACACAGATCAACCGGTAGCCCCGCAGCTTGCAGACCATCGCGAGCGAGATCCCGGTGTTGCCGCTGGTCGGTTCCAAGACGGTGCACCCGGCGAAGAGCCGGCCGTCCTTCTCCGCCTCGGCCACCATGGCCAACGCCGCCCGGTCCTTGATCGAACCGGTCGGGTTGTCCTGCTCCAGCTTCGCCCACAGCCGCACGTCCGAGGACGGCGACAGCCTGGGCAGGCCGACCATCGGAGTCCGGCCTACCGATTCGAGGAGCGAGTCGAAGCGCATCGGCGCGCGATCAGCCGCCGGCGACGGCAGGGAGCACGGTCACGGCGTCGCCGTCGGCCAGCGACGTCGAAAGGCCGCCGAGGAAACGCACGTCCTCGTCGTTGACGTAGACGTTCACGAAGCGGTGCAGGCCACCTTCGTCGTTCACCAGCCGGGCCCGCAGCCCCGGGTGCCGAGCATCCAGGTCGGCCAGGAGCTCGTCGAGCGTGGCGCCCGACCCCTCGACGGCCTTCGCGCCGTCGGTGTACGTCCGGAGGATCGTCGGGATCCTCACCTCGATCGCCATGGGTGTCGCGTCTCCTGTCCTGCGGTCGGGTGCTGGTGAAGTCGTGGCGCGAAACGGCGGTCCGATGCCTCGCCCGCGAGCTTGTTCGCCTCGCATTCTCCAACGTCGAAGCGGCCGGAAGCTAATCCAGGCCCGGCAGGCGGATTTTCGGGCCGATCCGGGACGGTGCCGGACGCCACCCGCGCCGTCATCCGGTGAGGACGATCTCCTCTTCGGTGATCTCGCCGCCGACGATCCGGTACGAGCGCACTTCGGTGTCGTCCCCCAGCTCGTCCCGGGTACTCACCAGGACATAGTGCGCACCCGGTTCGCTCGCGTACGACACGTCGGTCCGCGACGGATAGGCCTCCGTCGCGGTGTGCGAGTGGTAGATCACGAACGGCTCCTCGTCGCGCTCGTCCATCTCGCGGTACAACGCGAGCAGGTCCGCGGAATCGAACTCGTAGAAGGTGGGCGAACGCGCCGCGTTCTGCATCTGGATGAACCTGGTTGCGACCCCGTCCCGGCCGGTGACGACCCCGCAGGCTTCGTCGGGGTGGTCCCGGCGGGCGTGCGCCACTATCGCCTCGTACATGGCGCGCGGAAGCTCGAGCACGGCGCGAACGCTACCCGGTGCTTTAGAACTCGTCCGGCGCACCCAACGCGCCCAGCAACCGAACCTGCAGATCGGTGAGGAGCTGATACATCTGGTACGCCTCGGCCTGCGAGTCGTCCGGCGGCACATACTCGCCCTCGGGGAGCGCCAACGCCGTTCCAAGCGCGAGTCGCAGATCGTTGAGTGCCCCCAACCAGTCCTGCGCCGACGCCGAGGTGAGCTCGAACCGGTCCCGGTCCCTCAGGGCCTCGCGAACCGTGGCGACCCGCTGTCGTTGCAACGCGGCGAGGTCCGCCTCGGTGAACCGCCGGAAGTCGGCGGCGGCCTGCCCGCCCTCGACGTCGGCGCTGTAACCCTCCGGGCGAAGTCGGGCCAGTACCGGGTTCTCCGGCAACGACGTGCGTTCCGGGCGCAGGCCGGTGATCTCCTCGAGCGGATCCACCGGTGCGCTGGCGGCGTCGGCGGCGAAGAGCCGTTCGAGCTCGCCGAACAGTTCGAGCAGCAGCGTCCGGATCCAGCTCGGAAGGCTCACCACGATGGTGCCGTCGGAACGGGCGCGGAACGAAGGTCGGATCGCCACGCGCTAGTCGTCCTGCTGCAGGGTCGCCCAGAGGCCGGCGGCGTGCAGGCGGGCCACGTCGGTCTCCATCTGCTCCCGGCTGCCGGCGGAAACCGCTGCGCGACCCTTGTGGTGGACGTCGAGCATGAGCTTGGTCGACTTCTCGCGGCTGTAGCCGAAGAGCTTCTGCAGCACGTAGACGACGTAGGACATGAGGTTGACCGGGTCGTTCCAGACGATGGTGACCCACGACCGCGACAGATCGGTGACTTCGCCGAGGTCGGAATCCAGACCGGGTTCGACGCGGTCGGGCGCCGTCGGTGCCTGAGTCATCTCTCCAGTGTGCTCCGCCTTGCTAGAACCAGGGACGCAGCGGCAGGCCCGCGGCGCCGCCCCGCGGCGTCTTCACCCCGAGCACCTGATGAAGCTGCAGGTCGTTGCGCTCGAACCCCAGCCGTGAGCCCGCCATGTAGAGCCGCCAGACCCGGGCGGTGCCGATACCGACCTCGGCGACGGCTTCGTCCCAATGCGCTTCGAGGTTGTCCCCCCACGCGTGCAGCGTCTTGGCGTAGTGCTCGCGCAGGTTCTCCTCGTGGCGGACCTCGAAACCCTTGTTCTGCATCGCCGAGACGATCGTGCCCAGGCCGAGCAACTCGCCATCGGGAAAGACGTAGCGGTTGATGAAACCGCGCCGCACGATACGTACCGCGGTCGTCGTCGGCTTCATGATGCAGTGGTTGAGAAGCATGCCGCCGTCGCGCAGTTTCCCGTGCAGGAAGCCGAAATAGCTGCCCAGCTGCGACAACCCGATGTGTTCGGTGAGCCCGATCGAGGAGACCGCGTCGAACCCGGTCTCGGTCACGTCGCGGTAGTCCGACCAGCGCACCTCGGCCCCTTCGAGGCCTTCCTCGGCGATCGCCTTCTGCGCCCATTCGGCCTGCTGCTGTGACAACGTGACGCCCAGTGCGGTGACTCCGTAGTTCTTGACAGCGTGCCGGACCATGCCGCCCCAGCCGCACCCGACGTCGAGCAGCCGCATCCCGGGCTTGAGCGCGAGTTTGCGGCACACCAGGTCGAACTTCTCGGCCTGCGCCTCTTCGAGCGTCGCGTTCTCGGTGGGGTAGCAGGCGCAGGTGTACGCCATCGACGGGCCGAGCACCCAGGAGTAGAACCGGTTCGACACGTCGTAGTGGTGGCTGATCGCGGCCTTGTCCCGGGCTTTCGTGTGACGGCGGACCGCTGCCCACGTGTGCGCCAGCCGGGTGCCCGGCACGACCTCCTGCTCGGGGACAGGCGGCGGTTTGAGGATCGACGGACCGAGGGCCTTGAGCACGGATGCCTTGTCCAGCAACGACATCCCGCCGAGGGAGGGACGTTCGGCTATCGCCTTCAGTGCGTCGTAGAGGTCACCGGTGACCTCGAGTTCCCCGGTGACGTAGGCACGCGCCATCCCCAGCTCCCCGGGGGACGCCACGAGGTAGCGCATGGCCAGCTCGCTGCGCACCGACACGTGAACGTCCGCATCGGACGGACCGGCCGAACTTCCGTCGTACGCGGTGATCCGCACCTGAGGGGATGCGATGACCTGACCCAGGACGTCGGCGATGTTCATGTTCGTTCCTCTCACGTTCGCACCTCGCGCTGAGCCGCTCACCGCGCCCGCACGGCTTTCTCGTACAGGTCGAGCAGGCGGCCGTCCGGGTCGTAGGCCTTCTTGACGGCGTCGTACGCTGGACCGTTGTAGATCCGCCAGAAGTCCTCCGGTGCGTAGAAAGCGCTGGAGTACAACGACTTCCGGCCGCCCAGACGTTCGACCTCGGCTTCCACGAGCCGGTTGAAGTGGCCGTCCGGCTGCCCGCCCGCCAGGGCGACGGTGCCCCAGAATCCGACGTTCACCCAGGGCTCGCCGGGGTCCATCTCGTACAGCGGCCACTGCCGCGACGGATCGCGGGACGTCAGCGGGCACAGCCACACCGGCCGCATCCCGATTTCCCGGTCGAACCAGCGCAGGTACGGATCCAGCTGCGAGACAGGCACTTCGATGTCCTGGATGACCCGTTCGCGGGCCGGCAGGCCGCGCCGGCGTTCGAGCTTCTCCCACCAGTGGTGCTTGGCTTCGAACGCCATGACTTTCCAGTACGTGTCGCTGCGCAGCAGCCGGCGCGGCACCAACGGCCGGACGAACCGGTTCTGCACGCCGAACGCGCCGGAGCACCAGAACCAGTCGGTGTCCCAGCGCCAGAGGTAGTCGTGCACGGTGAGGGTGTCGATGTGCCGTTCGTAGATGCTGCGGTAGTAGATCCGGCGTCCGGTGTAGTCGCTCACGCCGTAGGGCGCGACGTCGGTGAACTCGCCGAGCGTCAGGTAGATCTCGTCTGGTGAGAACACCGTGCCGTCGCAGAAGTCGACCGTGCTCCCCTGGTACTGCCGGGAGGAGGCGATCTCCGTGATCGCGTCCGCGACCGACGCGCCGCCGGTGAACGGGACGTGCCGCAGTGAGACGTACGGTTTGGTCGGTTCGAGTTCGATCCGCAGCCGCAGTACGTAGCCGAGGGTTCCGTAGGAGTTCGGTAGCGCCCGGAACAGATCGTCGTGTTCGCCGCCGGGCGTCGCGACGACGATCCGCCCGTCACCGGTCAGCACCTCCGCCTCCACTACCGACTCGTGCGGCAACCCGTTGCGGAAACTGGTCGATTCGATGCCGAGGCCGGTGACCGCGCCCCCCACCGTGATCGTCTTCAGCTGCGGGACGACCAACGGCATCAACCCGTAGGGCAACGTCGCGGCGACCAGGTCCTCGTAGGTCGTCATACCGCCCACGTCTGCGGTACGGCCTTCGACGTCGACGGACAGCACGGCGTCGAACGCCCGTACGTCCAATCCCGGAACGGAGGTGGCCGCCCGTTGACGGAACAGGTTCGACGTCCGCTTCGCCAGACGAACCGGCGCCCCGGGCGGGATGGCCGCATACTGCGCCCGCAGCGCCTCGACCTGGCGGACGTGCCGGTCGTACCCGCTCACCGGATCGTCGGGGAGGGCGGGGGCGCTGCTCACGGCGAGCACGGTACCGGCTCAGCGGCCCCAGAGCGGACCGCGACTAGTGTGGCGCTGGAGTACTCGGGTGAAACCGGTCGACGAATGCAACGCGAAAGGTAGCTGCGGCGTTGCGATGTCAGTTGCGACGTCAGTTGCGACGCCAGATGTCGGCAAGGCTCGAAGAAGGGATCGGCATGCGTAACTCGGTACCGGCCATCCGGCGATTCGCCGTCGTCGGAGCGTCCCTCGGGGTCGGGCTGGCCATCGCCGCTTGCGGATCGAGTTCGTCGACCGCACGGGCCACCGGCACCCCGACCGTGACCGTCACGCAGACCGACAGCACCCCGAGCCCGACGAGCTCGGGCTCCGCTGCCGTCACGTCGTGCACGACTGCGAACCTGACCATGGCGTTGGGCAACGGCGACGGGGCGACGGGGCACACCTACCTTCCGCTGACGCTTACCAATTCCGGCGGCACCACGTGCACCCTGAACGGGTATCCGGGGGTTTCGTTTGTGGCCGGGTCGGACCGGCATCAGGTCGGCAGCCCGGCGCAACGGGACGCGACCACCCCGGTCGTCACGATCACGTTGCAGCCGGGGGCGAAGGCGTCGACCACGATCGGCGTGGCCCAGGCCGGGAACTACGACGCGTCGACCTGCAACCCGACGGCGACCACCGGTTTTCGCGTCTACCCGCCGAACGAGACGAACCCCACCTTCGTCGCCTATCCGTCGACCGGCTGCGCCGGGACCGGCGTGACGATCCTGACCGTGACTCCCCTGGTCGTCGCGGGCTGACCGGCGGGACTACGACGACATCCGTTCCGCGGCCTCGAGCCAGTCCTCCTCGACGGCCGCACGCCGGGTCACCACCGCACGCAGCTCGGCGTCCAGCTCCGCGACGAGGAGGTGATCGGTCGCGGCCTCCGCGAGTCGCTCCAGCAGCCGGGCCTCCTGCCCGCTGAGCTTTTCCAGCTCCCGATCCAGCCGCTGGAGTTCCTTGCGGTCCGCTCGGGTGTCCCCCTGGCGAACTCGGCCCACGGGGGCTTCGGGCGTCGCCCGCGCGGCCCGCCGCTCCAGGTATTCGGCCACGCCGCCGGGCAACGCGGCAAGGCTCCCGTCGCCCAGCAGGGCCACCGTCGTGTCGCAGACCCGTTCGAGGAACCACCGGTCGTGGCTGACGACGACCAACGTCCCGGCCCAGTGGTCGAGGACGTCCTCCAGGGCGAGGAGGGTGTCGACGTCCAGGTCGTTGGTCGGTTCGTCGAGGATCAGGACGTTCGGCCCGGTCATCAGCAACCGCAGCAGCTGCAGCCGCCGGCGTTCGCCCCCGGACAGGTCGCGAACAGCGGTCCACTGCTTGTCCCCGGCGAATCCGAAGCGTTCGAGGAGCTGCGACGCCGAGAGCTCCTCCCCGGCCAGGTGCAGCACGCCGGCGACGTCCTGCACCGCCTCCAGCACCCGGCGCTCGGCCGGGAGTCCCCGCACGTCCTGGGTGAGATAGGCCGGGACGACGGTGACCCCGGTCCGCAGCGACCCGCCGTCGAGTTCCTGCTCGCCGACGAGGACACGCAGCAATGTCGACTTGCCGGCGCCGTTCACCCCGATCAGCGCTACCCGGTCCCCGGGCCCCAGCCGCCACGTGACGTGGTCGAGCAGCCGGCGACCGCTCAACGCCAGCGATCCGTCCTCCAGGTCGAACACCGACCTGCCCAACCGGGCCGCCGAAAAGCGCTGCAGGCTCGACGAATCCCGCGGCGGCGGCACCCCTTCGATCAACGTGTTCGCCGCCTCGACCCGGTACCTCGGCTTGGACGTGCGAGCGGGGGCGCCACGACGGAGCCAGGCGAGTTCCTTACGGACGAGGTTCCGCCGGCGCGCTTCGCTCGCGTCGGCCTGTCGCTGCCGTTCGGCCCGCGCCAGCACGTACGCGCTGTAGCCGCCGTCGTAGCTGTGCACCTGCCCCTCGGCGGCCTCCCAGGTCACGCTCGCGACCTCGTCGAGGAACCACCGGTCGTGGCTGACGAGCATCAGCGCGCGATGCCGTGCGGTGGGGCCGGTCAGGTGCGCTGCGAGCCAGGTCACGCCCTCGATGTCGAGATGGTTCGTCGGCTCGTCCAGGATCAGCAGATCGTGATCGGCCACGAGCAACTCGGCGAGCGCGACCCGGCGCCGTTCGCCACCGGAGAGGGAACCGACCCGCCTGGACAGCAGCGGCTCGAGACCGAGCGAGGACAGCACGCTCCGGACCAGCGCGTCCCCACGCCAAACATGCTCGGGCGTTCCGACGCCGGACACGACGTCCACGACCACGGCTTCGTCTGCGATCTCGTCCGCCTGCCGAAGCACCCCCGTCCGGAGCCCGCCGGCGTGGGTCACCCGCCCGGCGTCGACCGGCTGGCGACCGGTCAGGACGTCGACCAACGTCGTCTTTCCGGCGCCGTTGCGGCCCACGACTCCGATCCGATCGCCTTCGGCGACACCGAGCGAGAGCGAGTCGAGGATCGTGGTCGTTCCGTGTGCCTTGCTGACACCGTCCAGCGAGACGAGGACGGGTGCCGGCACGCCCCAAAGGCTACGGGCGTGCCGCGACCGCCGACGTCACAGGGCCCCGCCCGCCTGGCGAATCAGACCGTGAGGTCGAAAAGCTCGCCGCAGAGTGAGCATTCGCTGAGCAGGACCTGTTCGCCGTCGGACGTCCGACCAATCGGCCAGGTCTCGACCTCGTGGCGGTGGTCGACCACATCGGCGACGGGGACCTGCGTCACGAGGTCCGCCGAAAGCCCGTTCGAGACAACCGCGGAAGAAGCCATGCCGCGAGTCTCGTCCGGACGTCCGACAATTCGCGGATCTCGGCACGCGTGTCCCCGGCGAGGGAGGGAAATGCGGGTGCCGTTTCCCGGATCCGCCGCCCGTCCCGACCCTCACAGCGGGTTCTCAGCCAGGACCGGGCACATCGCACAGCCAACTTCGTTGAAGTGATCGCATGCCCGTTGTCCAGACCGTCGACGGTAGGGAGACCCCGATGGCCAAGACCGTATTTTCCCGCGCCGGCACGGCGTCCCGCTACGTGCTCTCGCCCGACGCGCGGGACCGGATCGAGACGGAACTACTCGACCTTCAGGTGGCACGCGGTGCCCGCGCCTGCGAGCACGCGGATCTGTGCGGCGACGTCGCCGACATCGCCGAACTCGCCGCTCGCGACATGACGCTCGAGATGTACGACCGGCGGATCGCCCAACTGCGGACCGTGCTCGCCGAGCTCGGCCCCGAAACACCCCAGGACCCGGGCGCGATCGACGCAGCCGTGGACCCGTCGGCGGTCCGGCCGGGGGTGGTCATCGACCTCCGGTTCGGTGACGCGACCGAGATCGAGCGGTTCGTCGTCGGCGACATCGCCGAACGCGCCGACGCGATCGAGGTCATCACGCCGACCAGCCCGCTGGGCCGGGCCCTGATCGGGGCCCGCCGGGGGGACAGCGTGCGCTGGGCCGCCCCGCGCGGGACGATCAGCGCGGCGATCGTCGACGTGGAACCGTTCGGCGACGTATTGTCGGAGCTCCGCGCGAGCTGACCGGACGGAACACCGCAGATCGCCGGTGGGCCGTCGTAGCACCCGCCGACGACACGGCAGGCGCAGCGTTCCTCGCTCCCGCTGAGCTCGAAGAGACCGCTGACCAACCGGCAGCGGCGTAGCGAAATCCGGCTCTTCCGGATGGAGGGTGTAGGTCGTGGCGGGTCGGTCGCCGTGTAGGGGTCGAGGTCTTCCGATGATCGAGGTTCTCACGCCACCGATCCGGAAGACCTCGACGTGCCTGACGCTACCTTCGATCGCCCTGACCTGACCACGTTCTGCCGCCTCGACGAGCTCGGCCTGCTGGTGGTCGGGCAGAGGGTCGAGCCGGACCGCGTGGTGCTTGCGTGCGGGTCGAGCCGGCCGAGTTCGACCGGTGGTGCCGCCGGGCGGGGGCGAAGGAGCAGCACGAGACACGGTGACTCGCGGCTTGCGCACGAACCGTTCGGATGGCGGCCGACGACGCTGCAGGTGACGGTCCGCCGCTACCGCTGCGCCGACTGCGGACGGGTGTGGCGGCAAGACACCAGCCGAGCGGCCGAGCCGCGGGCCAGGCTCTCACGCCGCGGCCTGCGGTGGGCGCTGGAAGCGATCGTGTGCCAGCACCTGACTGTCGCCCGGGTCGCAATGTCTTGCGGTTCACCTCCAAGCCCCAATCACTGAGTGTGACCGAGGACGGCTGCACACCTGAAAAGTTTGGGAATCGCTATTCGCTGCTCGTCGCTTCAGCATTTGGGGCAGGTCCAAGAGGAGAAGCGGCCCACGGAAGTCTACTTTTCGGCGGTCCACCCTCCATGGCCGAAGGTGCGATGCACCCACTCGCGGAATGTGTTGCCTTCGCCGTACCCCGCATTCGCATCGAATGTTGCGGCACCTGACGGCTCTGGCAGGTTGGAGGCAGCAGCGTCATCGATGTTGGTTTTTATGTACGCGGTGGTGATCTCGATGATCTGGTCGCGGTCCACGAACCGATGGCCATGCTCTGTTTTAACGACGACACCATCAAACAGGTCCTCGCTGGGGATTTCGAGGACCTTGGCGAGCGTCCCGAAGCGTTCGCCCGTGGACGACAGCAACGGAACCCCTTGGGGCACACCCTCATATGAGACATGCTGGGCAGTGTCACTCATCGGGACTCCTCGATTCCTGTGTCCGTAGTGTGTATCCGGGTAGCGGCCAGCCAGATTTGGAAAGTGGGCCGCTCATCGAGCGATAGCGGGATCGGATGCCAGAGAACTTATCACGACTCCAGGGCCACGTGAACCAAACGAACGCCCCCCAAAGCATTTCCTCCTCTGGGCCTAAACAAACGCGTTCACTGCACGGCTCGCGCAACAGAGGGATTCTGAGGCTACTATTTGTGCCGAAATCCTGTAGCTAGACCGACGGCGGTGGTAATTGCTATGCCAACGATGAGATACCATAGAGCGAACTTCTTAACGCGGTCGAACTTGATGCCTTCTACCATCGGACCAGAACGTAGCAGCCAGATGCCCCCGAAAATTAGTAGTGCAACTATAACAATAACGGGAATTAGGGCTTCCCAGCTCATTTTGCCCGCTCCCTTGTTGGGCTTAGAACGTTGCCGTTGCCTCGACGCTGCACTCGGGAAGAACCGCATAGTCCGAGTTGAATCCTGCGAACGAGCCACCGTCCGAAGATGCACCAAAGCCAAGGTAGCCAGCTTGGCAGGAGTCATCAAATCCAGAACCCGGACTACTGTTTCCGCCTATGCTTCCAACGCTTGAGACCGCGACATCAGGCGTCCCAAGGCCCAGTCCCAGGGTTGTCGTTCCATTCGAATTGTGACCGACCGAGACGCAGATTCCGACGCACACCTCGACGCCGAACGAGAACTTCCCGGTTGGGTCGGTGTAGTTGGTGGGGTTGTCGCCGGCGTAGACGTAGCGGTTGACGTTGGTGGGGCTGTTGATGTGGCTGATCGAATCTTGTTGGCTGAACGCGGCCACGCTGTAGTTGTAGGGGCTGCTGCACGGGTCTGTGACATCTGAGATGGCTTGGCTGTGGGCCGGGCTGAGAGGATGTCGTTGTGCCGAAGCCGTTCCCTAGAGAGTTTCGTGAGGACGTGGTGCGGGTTGCGCGTCAGCGCGGTCCGAGTGTGACGTTGGAGCAGATCGCCGTCGATTTCGGGATCCATCCGATGACGTTGTCGAAGTGGCTTCGGGCCGCGGACGTCGAGGACGGTGTGAAGCCGGGCGTGACGTCGGATCAGCTGGCCGAGTTGCGGGACCTCAAGCGCCGTAACCGGCTGTTGGAGCAGGAGAACGAGGTATTGCGCCGGGCGGCGGCCTATCTGTCGCAGGCGCAGCTGCCGGGAAAAGGTTCTACCCGCTCTCGCCGCGCCGGGCGCCCGGATCCGGGTGCCGGTCGCGGTGGCGTGCCGGGTCCTCAAGCTCCACCGCCAGCACTACTACGCATGGCTGGCCGAGCCAGTGACGGCCGCCGAGCTCGACGAGGCTTACCTCGCGAACGCGATCTTCGACGCCCACCGGGAGGATCCCGAGTTCGGCTACCGGTTCCTCGCAGACGAGGTCCGGGACGCCGGGTTCAGCGCGGCCGAGCGGACGGTGTGGCGGATCTGCTCGGACAACGGCTGGTGGAGCGCGTTCGGGAAGAAGAAGTCCCGCAAGCGCGGCCCGGCCGCGGCGCCCGCTCACGATGACCTGGTCCGCCGCGACTTCACCGCCCCCGGGCCGAACCAGCTGTGGCTCACGGACTTGACCGAGCATCGCACCGACGAGGGCAAGCTCTACCTCTGCGCGATCAAAGACGTGTGGTCCAACCGGATCGTCGGCTACTCGATCAGCGACCGGATGACCTCCCAGATCGCTGTCGACGCGCTCGAATCCGCCGTCGCTCGACGCGGGAGCACGGTCGGCGGTTGCCGGCTGCATTCGGACCGAGGAGCGCAATTTCGATCAAGGAAATTGCAGCAGTCATTGTGGCGTCATCAGATGCTCGGCTCGATGGGCCAGGTCGGTTCCGCCGGCGATAACGCCGCGATGGAAAGCTTCTTCTCGCTACTGCAGCGCAACGTTCTTGACCGGCACCGGTGGACCTCCCGCGAGCAACTCCGCATCGCGATCATCACCTGGATCGAACGGACCTACCACCGCCGACGACGGCAAGCCCGCCTCGGCCGATTGACCCCTATCGAGTTCGAAACCATCATGACCTCGCTGACCGATCAGGCAGCGTGACCACCTGTCACAGATCTGTGCAGCAGTCCCACCGCTTAGTGCTGCCGTTTGAAGAAGGTCGCATCACTACCCCACACGGTGAAGCACGAGGCTTGGAACTTGCGATAGCGGCGGAGGCTCGAGGTAGTACTGTTCAGCAGCACAGAAGATCTATTGTCGACAACATGGCGTCATGAGGGGGGTAAGTGGCGAAGTGGTCAGTAGTTAGATACGAACGCGCTGCTTACTACTTTCGTCTACTTGGCCGCTCGGTCGTGTTGCTCTGCAGTTTCGGCGCGGCCGTATTCATCTGCTCTGCTATCCCAAACCAGACGTGGAAGTTCCAGGCCGACGGCACCCTTCGTGTGTTCGGCTGGACCGTTGTCGCAAAGGCTCCCTCGTGGGGCCTGGCTCTGATCGGAGTCGCCTTCTTCTTTGTGGTTGGTGCTCTCGGCCACCAACTGTACGGGTGTCTCGCCGTCTTACGCTCCTTCGGCAACGAGGAAGGATTGACACTCCCGAACCGCGCCGCATGGATACGGTGAGCTACGCCAAGGGGACGGTTCAACGACTCACCTCACTCCGAGCCGCGCTAGATCCGGCAACCCGAGCAAGAACCGTTGAAGCCATTCTGCAACCATCGAGCGTCTTCGCTCGGTCGACTGAGACGGTGGAGCTACTCAACTCCCGCCTTATCAGGACAATTAGGCGGCAAATTAACCCATCGACGTTTCGCTCGGGGTTGCGGGATAAGTCCGCTGACAAAGTATGGTTCGTGCCGGCTATGCGCCACCGAAAAGGTGAGTTTACCGACAATCTTGAGTTCTGGCTCAACGACGTCAGAGTGGACGCCCTGCCTCATCGCGATAACGTAGCTCTGACTGTCTTAGTGACGACTGAGCTAGTAGAAGCTGCCATACGGGTCGACCGGAAAGCAAGAAATCGACTCTCTTCCCTCGCCGCCGCAGTTGTTTCTAACCCTGCTCCCATGAGCAAGAGGGCGATTTACGAAGAGCTCGTTTCCTTGCTTGACACCATGCTCCCGCCTGTGAACCAACGCAGTGTGGATCAGAAGAGCCTCGTTCACTTCATTGACTATTTTGCCGACTACTACGTGACGTATGTTCCGGTCCAAGGAATCTCACGGCCTAACACCATCACTACGCAGTTCTCTGAGTTCCGTGTACGAGCCCGAACTGGACAGAGCAACCGAGTTCGTCGATGGCTCGGCATTGCTAATAACTTTTATCGGATACCAATCGAAGAAGCGTTTAACTCGGCGACCTATCATTTTCGTTGTAGGGCCCCTGCAGACCAGTATTTTAACCATGGTCGGTGTCGAGTAAATGCGAAGGCTACTTTTGCAGGTATGGAAGCAGAGGAGTTTTCTGCCGCCGCAAGCCAGTTCTCGCCAACTTATGGGACCGATGCTGTCCACTTTTACTCCCGAGGTCTTCGATACCCGGCGAGATTCGAGTCGCAACGAAGCGGAGTGGGGCCGAGTCACGGTCTGGTACTGGAGATCGACTTTCAGCCGCTACCCCCAGGTTTGTCCTTGCCGATCGTGGCGGTTCTCGCGTACCTTACAGTGCTTGTCTCGACTGTTGCTGTCCTCCAAAACCATGTGTTTGGTCCCGGAAGCGATACGCTTAGTCATAGTACGCTCGGTCTAGTTCTCGCCAGCCCTGCATTGATCACTGCATGGATAGCCTCAAAAGTTGATGGGCAGGGGATCAAGAATGCTTCGCCGATTGCACTGATCGAGGTAGCGTCGATTATTGCGATCTCAGTTCTTGCAGTTTGCGTGGCGCTTGTGGAGGGTTCCGGCTCTCTCACGGGCCTTAAGGATCACGATTTCTGGGTCTTTAGATTTCGAAGCCCATCTCGTGAGGTGAGTTGGGCACTAGTCTGGATTTTGGCTGTCGGTCAGTTCATTTTGAGCTCGATTATCGCTCGTGCGCGTGTTGTTCGGTATGGAGATGCGCTCCGCCGGAGCGAAATGCGCTTGCATATTGCCACTGAGACGGAGTAATATCATTAGTAATGAGATTGATACTGAAGAAGATCGCCCACGAATTAGTCGACGCAAGGGCGGGATGAGACGCGAAGTCGTAATTGCCGGGGATGGAGGGGAGATATTCTTCGATGTTTACGATCCGGATGAGGTCGTTGATTCTTCACTTTTCAGGAGTTCGGGCGGCTTCCATTTCCCAAACGAAGAAGGACTTCCCCCAGAATTTTATACTGCGATGATGAAACGTATTAAGCGGCGACGCAAGGGGGATTCGATTGACTTGGATTGGATTGAGTCTTTTGACAGTTATGTGGGAAGAATCGCGGATGAGGTCGAACAATCTCAGCGCGAGGAAGAATCAGACACCTGGCCAGTGAAGCGCGGTCTTCTTACGCGGCTCATAGACAAGGTCCGAACGGACTGAGGGGCCCAGGAGCCAGCAGACAGGGTCAGACCGTGCTCCGCTGGTCGTCTCGTTCCAGTTGCCGCGAATTAGGTGACTAGGTCATCGCTTCGCCTGAGCAGGCGGCCGCATCACCACGCCTTGCCGCTTGAGCTGGTTGTAGATCGTCTGTGCGTGGTAGCCAAGTTGGCTACCGACCGCAGCCAGGGACAAGCCACTGGCGTACAACTCGGCAGCTCGTGCTACCTCGCTCGCTGTCATCTGCCGCTGCTTCCGGATGGGCACTCCGGAGCGGAGGAGCAGCGCGCGGATGGTGGTGGTGTGCACGCCGTACTGCCGCCCGAGCACCCCGAGCGATTGGCCAGCGGCGTATGCCTCCAGGGTATCGTCGCACTGGGCTGCCGTTAGCCGCCGCTGTCGCTGGGGTGCGAACATGGGCCTGATCTGCGGCTTTACCCTCCGACCGGCCTCGTTGGCGATCTTGACAAGCTTGGCTAACTGTTTCAATGGTGTGCCCGTCAGGACCACCGAAGAGGACATTTCGCGAACCCCGACCTGCGAGAGCGCTGCGTTTTGCGGGCATGAGGGGGGCCTTGGTGTCGGTGTTCGGACGGATAGTGGAAGCATGACGAACCCGCTTCCGCTGGCGAATCTGATAACCCTCGGTGCCCGTGACTTCGATGCTCTTCGCGATTTCTATCGACGCATCGGGTGGCCGCAGGTGATGGATGACGATGAGTTTGCAGTCTTCGAACTGCGCGGCATCGTGCTGGCTCTATTCCCCCTCGGCAAGCTTGCTCACGACGGCCACGCCGAGGCCGCTTCGAGCCATGGCGGCATTCGCTTCACCATCGGCTTACAGGTCGATAGCGCCGAGGAGGTGGACCGGCTCACCGAGCACATGCGCGCAGCCGGTGCTCGCGTGACCAAGAAGCCAGTAGACGCGGAGTTCTTTACCGGGCGCTCGGCCTACCTATGCGACCCAGAAGACAACTACTTCGAGATCGTGTGGGCCGACATGCCCGACAATCCAGTTGTCGTCGCCTCTCGCCGGGCCGCTGGGCTTTGATTCCGCACTCGGCTCAGGTCGCGCCGACGCCGGTCTGGGCTCAGGCAACTGAGCGCGGCCCAGGGCGTCGCAGGAGCATCAAGCCCGACCCGGTGGGTTGACTCGGTCGGCACGGCATCGAGCCGATCAGTCCGGGTCACTCGTACGACGGACCGCGCCGTGCTCTCAGAGGCACGCCGGACTGCTTCAGTGACCGAGGCGCTTCCCAGGTTTCGGCTCCCTCAGCACCGATGACACCAACCGCCGCGCCTGGCGGGTGTCGGCAAGCCCCGAACCCGACCGCATCAGACCCTCCGCGGGGCAGGGTGATAGGCCGGGGTCGGACCTGGCTGCAACTCAGATTGTCCTGGCGATGATTTCTTTCATGATCTCGCTGGTGCCTCCGTAGATGCGATCCACGCGGGAGTCGATGAATATCTGCGCGATCGGGAAGTCGCTGGTGTATCCGTTACCGCCCAGGATCTGCACGCAGTCGTCCGCGACCGCACACTCGGATTCGGTGAGCCAGAGTTTGGCTGTCGCGGCAGTGGCGGCGTCCAGTTCGCCGTCGACCAGGCGATCGACGCAGCTTTCGACAAAGGCTCGACCCACCGTGCAGCGGGTCTTGATGTCGGCGAGCTTGAAGCGGATGTGTTGCAGGTCGATCAGCTTCTTGTCGAAGGCGCTTCTGGCCTTGGCGTACCGGCTCGTCACGTCGAGCGCGCGCTCCATGGTGGCGAGCGCGGTTGCGGCGACGAGCATGCGTTCGTAGGGCAGTCCGTCCATGAGCTGTGCGAAGCCACGTGACGGGGTCCCACCAAGGACGACGTCCGCGGGGAGGGAGACGTCGACGAAGTCGAGTTCGCTCGTGTCGAGACCGCGTTGGCCGACCTTGGGGAGGTGTCGCAGGATCGAGTATCCCTCGGTGGGAACGTCGACGAGCAGCAGCGATATCCCACGGGCTCCTGCCGCGCCGCCGTCGATCTTGGCCGCGACGACGACGAGCCCGGCGTCCCGGCTGTTCGAGATGAACTTCTTCCGACCACTGAGCACGTAGCCACCCGGGATTGGCCGTGCGGTGGCCTGGATCTGCTTCAGGTCGGATCCTGCCGTGGGCTCGGTCATGGCGATCGCCCCGATCAGCCTGCCGGCGAGCAGCTCCGGCAGGTACTTGTCGCGTTGCGCCTGAGTTCCGTGGTGCAGGACGTAGTTGACGACGATCGCCTGGACCGCGATTCCCCAGGACCGGACGTCGTGTCGCGCGCATGCCTCCAGGACTGCGGCCATGGACCTGAAGTCCCCACCCGCGCCTCCGTGCTCGGCCGGCACGTCCGGGCTGATCAGGCCGAGCTCGCCGGCCCTCGACCAGACGTCTTGGTGGACGCCGTGCGCCGCCTCCCACGCGGCTTGGTGGGGGGCGATCTCGGTGGCGACGAATGCTTCGGCGCGTTGGCGGAGCTCGTCGAGTTGGCTCACGAGGTTCGATCCGGCACGAGGTTCGATCCAATCGGTGGGTGCGGATCACGAACGCCTCGACGTCGAGTCGAGACAACACCGCCCAGTGCGACTATGCCCTGGCGTCAGACGTGGATCAACAGCTCCCCGTGCAGGATGCTGATCCAGCCGTCGGGATGGGCCGCCCAGGCCCGCCACGCGGCCGCGACTTCCTCGAGGTCCGCACGTTCGGCCAGGCCGTCGCGTAGCAACTGGTCGGCGACCGCGGAGCCGGTGATGCGCTCGGCCCACATGCTCCCCCATTCGTCGCGGGTCTCGGGGTCGGCGTAGCACCACGTCGAGGAGGACACCTCGACGTCGGCGAGTCCGGCCGCGTGCGCCCAGGCGAGCAGGCGGCGCCCCGCGTCGGGCTCACCGCCGTTGGCCCGGGCGGCCGCGCTGTACAGCTCGCGCCAGCGGTCGAGTCCTGGCAGCTCCGGGTACCAGCTGAAGCCCTTGTAGTCGCCGTCACGGGCGCCCACGACGCCACCGGGGCGGCAGACGCGCACCATCTCGTGTAGCGCGGCGACGGGATCCGCCAGATGTTGCAGCACCTGATGCGCGTGCACGACGTCGAAGGAGTCCTTGGGCAGGTCGAGCTTGTGCACGTCCGCCACGAGCAGGTCGATGTTGTCGGCACCGGCCCGTTCGACTTCGGCCCGGGTGACCGCCAGCGCGGCCTCGGTGACTTCCACGGCCACGACCCGGCCGGGAGCGACCCGCCGGGCGAGATCGACCGTGATCGTCGCCGGCCCGCTGCCGATATCGAGCAGCGAGAGCCCCGGACGCAGGTGATCGATCAGGTAGGCGGCCGAGTTCTCGACCGTACGGGTGCGGTGCGAGCGCAGGACGCTCTCGGCGTGCCCATGTGTGTAGGTGTTCTCGGGCATGTCCGGCATCGTAGCGGGTGTACCAGGATTTAAGATATATGTCTCATGATGTGAGAAAATCGGGACGGTCTCGCTCCGGAGGTCCCACGATGCTCAACGGTGGCTCCTTGTCATTCGGGGGTCCGTGGTCGCCCGGTCAGGACGCGCGGCGGTACGCCCGGACGGCGAGCGGACCGAAGACAGCAAGTACGCCCAACATCCAGAGCAGGCCGGCCCACAAGTGGTTGCCCATCGGGCCGCCGAGGGCGAGCGCCCGCATCGCGTCGACCATGTGGGTGATCGGCTGGTTGTTGGCGAAGGCCTGAAGCCAACCAGGCATGCTCTGCACCGGCACGAACGCGGAACTGACGAAGGTCAGCGGGAAGACCCAGATCAATCCGAACGCCTGAACTGACTCGCTGTCTTTGATGGCGAGTCCGATGAATGCCGAAACGCAGCAGGTGGCGATCCCGAGCACGAGCGCGAGAACGATCATGCCGATGGCTGGTCCGGGGCCGTCGTGGAATCGAAACCCGACCGCGTAACCGACACCCACGATGATCAAGGTGATCACCAACAGGCGGACGACGTCGGCGGCGAGACGTCCCAGCAGGACGGCGCTCCGGGCGATCGGCATCGAACGGAGCCGGTCGATGCTGCCGCGCTGAAGTTCCTCCGCGAGGGAGATCGCGGTACCGAACGACGTGAAAGCGGCGGTCTGGCCGATGACGCCGGGCAGCAAGTAGTCGACGTAGCCGCCGGGAGCGCCGGTTTGGATGGCGCCCCCGAAGACGTAGCGGAACAGCAGCGTGAACATCACCGGCTGCACGATCGTGAATGCGATGAACGCCGGAACCTTCAGCCAGATCAGCAGGTTTCGCCGGGTGAGGGTATACGCGTCGGCGATCGCGAAGCGGGTCTGCGTCGCCAGCGTCGGACCGGTGATGCTCGTCATTTCGGGGCCTCCGGTCCGGTTGCCTCGGCAGCGTGGCCGGTCAGCGCGAGGAACACGTCGTCGAGTGACGGCCGGCGAATCGCGAGGCCGTCGGGCGCGATGCCGGCGCCGTCGAGGCGGCGAACGACCTCGACGAGCACTTCGGACCCGCGGTGACCGACCCGGAGCGACACCTTGCCGTCGTCGTCGTGCTCGACGTCGGCTTCGGTCAGCCGGTCGACCGCGTCGAGTGCCGGGGTTCGCAGCTTGGGATCGGAGACCGTGAACTCGACGACGTCACCTCCGACGCGGTCCTTCAACGCGTCAGCGCTTCCCTGCGCGATGATCCGACCCTTGTCGACCACGACGATGTCGTTCGCCAGCTCGTCGGCCTCGTCCAGGTACTGCGTCGTGAGTAGCAGCGTCGTGCCGCCGGCCACCAAGTCGCGAATCACGGCCCACATGTCGTTGCGGGCCCGTGGGTCGAGCCCGGTGGTGGGCTCGTCGAGGAACAGCACCGACGGCTTCGAGACCAGGCTCGCCGCAAGATCGAGACGGCGTTGCATGCCACCGGAATACGTCTTCGCCCTGCGGTGCGCCGCGTCCGTGAGGTCGAAGCGTTCGAGCAACTCGTCGGTGCGGGCCCGGACTTCTGCCTTGCCGAGGTGATGCAACCGCCCGATGAAGTCGAGGTTCTCGCGGCCGCTGAGCTCGCTGACGATCGCCGCCGACTGACCCGCCAAGCCGATCGATCGGCGTACGCCCGCCGGGTCGTGGACGACATCGCGTCCGTCGACGATCGCGGTGCCCGAGTCCGGGGCCAGCAGGGTGGTGAGGATCTTGACGGCGGTCGTCTTCCCCGCACCGTTCGGACCGAGGACGCCGAGCACGGTTCCGCGTTCGACTGCCAGGTCGATGCCGGCCAACGCGTGCACGTCCCCGAACGACTTGTGCAGTCCCTCGACGTAGATCGCGCTGTCCGAGCGGATCGTCGTCGGGTTCGCCACGGGAGCAATGTTCCATCCGGTGCGCTGTCAGTCAAAGGGAATCGGCCGTGGACGATCTTCTCGGGTGGCTCGTACGGTAGGGCGCTATGCGCCGCCTCGTGTTGCCGAGCTCCATCGAGAACCGGCAGATCATCCTGCTGGTCCTGCTGACATCCGTGTCCGGCGTTGTCGACGCCGCGAGCTACCTCAGCCTGGGACACGTCTTCACCAGCAACATGACCGGGAACTGGGTCGTCCTCGCGTTCGCTCTGGGCGGCGCGCAGGTCGTCGACCTTCTCCGCCTCGGATTGTCGTTCGCCGGATTCGTCGTCGGCGCCCTCATCGCCGGACAACTGACCCGGCTTCGTTTCGGAGGAGAGCGACGGGGTTGGCCGACCGCCGTCGCTGCCGCGCTGATGATCAGCGTCGTCGTCCAGGTCACGGTTCTGGCGATCTGGTTCAGCGACAAGGATTCGCCGCCCGCGACGTTTCTCGTGTTCCTGCTCGCGGTGAGCATGGGAAGTCAAGGTGGTGCCGTCCGTGAGCTCGGTGTGGCAGACCTGCCGACCGTCGTCATCACCAGTACCGTCACCGGGCTCACCGGTGACTCGTTCTTCGGCAACGGGCGATCGGTGCGGTGGCGACGGCGAGCCGCCGCTGTCTCCGCCTTCTTCGTAGGTGGCCTGGTCGGTGTGCTCATCGGAAAGATCGACGAGCCGCTGGTCCTGGTCGGATCGCTTGCCCTGCTGGTCGGTGTGCTCGTGGCTGCCCGGTGGTTCTTCGCGCCCGTCGGACCGGCGAACGACCCGGCGTAAGCGGTCCCTGCCGCTGACGCGCTTTTCGGTGCCCCCGTTCTTCGGGACGCACATTCAATCCTCGACCGTGATTTGTCGATCAAGAGACATTCCCATTTCACGTTGCGCCTGCTCGCTTTCCGGTCGATATCCGGATCTATGCGCCGAGACCGCCACAAAAGCTGTTTTCCCAGGCTCTTTTCGGATCCGGTAAACGTTCCGGTCGGTTCGGGACTTGGGACGACGAAGGCCGGTAGTCGACGCCGGGTTCGGACACTTACTTCATCGATACGGAGGCGTACCAAAGAAGTTCGGACTCACGCGCGTATCTCGCTTTCGACATCACGCGGGGGAACAAAAACGGGAATGTGAAGGAGTCTCCATGCGCAAAAAAGTGCTCGTCGCAACGATGTTGACCCCACTCGCGGTGATATTCGGCCCCGGATTGTTCGGCGGAGCCGACGCGGCTCCGGCGAATTGCCAGTCCGGTGCCACCTGCGGATTTACCGGTGCCAATTACACCGGGTCGTACGGAAATGTTTTTGGCGACAACTCGAACCTGACGTTCTCGCCATGGACCGGCGTCCACTCGGTCTGGAACAACGGCAATTATTGCAACGACCAGCTTTTCACCAGCACCGGCTGGACCGGAAACTCCCTGATCCTAGGTCTGGGTGACCACGTCGATAGCTTGAGCGCCACCTACGCGAACAACATCCGGTCGAATAGATGGTGCGTCTAGCCCGGATCGTTCCCTTCGTCGCCGGATTGGGGCTGACGCTCACGGCCACCGCCTGTTCGAATGGTTCTCGCGACCAAAGCACGCTCGAAGGGGCGGGTGGCTCTCGAACGGTGTCGCAGTCCGTGTTCAGCCGATCGGCTGAACACGGGGCGTTCCAGCCGCTGCTCGATTCGGCCAGTTCGGTCGAGCAGCGGCTGGGGCCGCGATACTTGCAGGCGATCACCGGATGCATGGCAAAGAGGGGATATTCCTATCAAGCGACGTCGGTCGCGCCGGCTCGAATCCCGGCGAATCCCTACGCCCTCGTCACCAGTGAAGAACAGGCCGCCGGCGGTTACTTTCGGGCGGATCCCCGGACGACCTCCGATCCGAATTCCGCGTACCTGGCGACGCTGAGCGTGAGCCAGGAACATGCATGGGACACCGCGCTGCTGGGCACCGGTCAGCCCCGCACGAAAGTTCAGCTGCCCTCGGGCGCCGTCTACGACTACGCGCCCTCGTCATGTGCCGCGACCGCCAAGGCGGAAGTGTTCGGTCCGACGTTCAGTGCCGCCGAGATGTCTGTGCGGGATCTGGCCTCGTCGGTCGCGTCCCTGACGCTCGACGATCCGAGAGTCGTGTCGGCGACCATGGCATGGCAGTCGTGCGTCGCCCGTCAGGGCGGCGGCGCCGTCAGCGGTCTCGGTGACGTTCGGACGCACGCGTTGTTCAGCCCCGCCGGGGATCCTGAGGCGGCCCGCCTGTTCGGGATCGACCTCACCTGCGAACGCGAGGCCGAGCTGCCTGCGGTGCTGGCGGACGTCCAGCACGAACAGGAGGTCGCGGCTGCCCGAGCGTTCCCCGGGCCCCTGGTCGCCCTGGGTAACCAGCAGGTGTTTGACGGAGGTGGGGCCGCGGGCTAAGAACGGGACGTGTCGGGCGGTGCCTACCCCTCCTCGCTCCGCAGGTATGGGGTCGGTTTCGCATGCCGGTAAACATGTCGCGCCTCTCGTGACTTACTCAGACGTGCAGGCAGCGGATGACCGGTTTGCGCGGTGGTATGCCGCCGAATCGGCTTCCCTGAAGGCCACGTTGTGTGTCGTAACGGGCAATCCGGATCTAGCGGAGGAGGCGACGGCAGAGGCCTTCGCGCGGGCGTATGCCCGCTGGACGACCGTCGAAGTCATGGCGTCGCCCGGCGGATGGGTGTACACGGTCGCGCTCAACCTGGTTCGGCGCTGGGCGCGTAGGCATGCGCTCGAGCGGATGACCGTCGCTCGGTTCCGAGGGTCGGACATGCCGGTCGAGGTGATGCCGGAACTCGACGACGAGCTGTGGCGGGCGGTCGGTGATCTTCCACCCAGGGCGCGCACCGCGATCGGTCTTCGCTACGTCGCCGACCTACCAGAGGGGGAGATAGCGGACATCATGGGGATCTCACGGGGGGCCGTCGCGGCCACGTTGTCGAAGGCCAGAATCAGACTCGCTGCCGCCCTTGCCGAGTCGCACGAAGGCAACGGGGCCGGCTGATGTCGGAACACGAGCCTTTCGAGCGTTTTCGGCAAGACCTCGGAACCGTCCGGACTCCGGTCGAGCACGTCATGGCACGAGGGCGACGGATTCAGCGCAATCGGCGTCTCCGGCACGGGGCGTTAACGATCTCGGCGGTCGGTGCGGCGGCCGGCGTCCTGCTCGGTACCGGAGTCGTCGGAGGCGGTGGCCACGGACGATCCCAGGTCGTCACCTCGCCGCCGTCACCTTCTCGTCAGCGGGTCGCGGACGCGGCGATCCCGGGTTCTGCCGGCTGTGCGGCGCCCAGGCTGACGACGATCAGCGGGCAGGGTCCGACCATCGGCGCCGCCGGGATCCCGCAGGACCTACGCGTCACGTCGACCTCCGGTCAGCGCTCGTCCAACTGTGCGGTGCCCCCGGTCGCGCTGCTGTGGTCCGGGACTGCTGCTGACGCTCTAGGTGCCGTCGCCCTCTGGGGTCCGGGGGCGACGCGAAGCACGGAGACGATGAACGCTGCCCCGCAGGCCGTTCGAGTGCACGGGCGGAGTGCGGACCTCGTCGTCGGGGTGTCGAACACGGTCTTGAGTTGGCAGGAGGCCGACGGCTCCAGATGGGTGCTGACGAACACCTCCCTCGATGCGACCGAACTCGTCCAGTTCGCCAATGCGATCGTCTTCGACGCGACGGAGAACCCGTCGTCGCCGACCTCCGCGTCGTTCGGGCTGAAGGCGGAGAAGGCGCCCACGTTGCCGAGCGCCGGGACGGCGGCGACCTCGTGGCGGACCGAGTATTCCGGCGGCGGAAAGAATCTCGTCGTCACGGTCATGGACAACTGGACCTATCCCACCGGGGAGTTGCTTGCCACGTTCCTGAAGCCGTCCACGCTGACGTTCGGCGACGTTCGAAGCCATACCGCGGTCGTCGTCGACATGCACGATCGGCGCACTCTCGTCTGGTCCCCGACGCCGTCTCGAACCGTCACGTTGCAGGGGGACTACTCCGCGGCCGAACTTCTCTCGATCGCCGGCAACCTGGAAATCGGCTTATGACCCGCCACCTCGCAAGCCCCCGACGCCGTCCCGGGACGTCTCAGGTTCTCTTGTTCTGGCGCGCGTCGGGGGCGCGCCAGGACAAGTAGTACGTTCGGCCGAACCGGGCGTTGGCGTGGCTGGGTGCAGCGACCCGGCCACGCCAACGCCTTCACCGGGGTTTTCGGGTGACTTCAGCGCACGACGTAACGTTGCGGAATCCAGGACTGGGTATCCACCGGCGGCCGTCGGTACGGACGCTCTTGTCGCGGGGGGATCGTGACCTCTTCATGCCGAACCGTCTCGTACGGAATCAGGCTGAGCAGGTGGCTGATGACGTTGAGCCGTGCTGACCGTTTGTCGTCCGCGTCGACCACGTGCCAACGGGCATCTTCGATGTCGGTGTGGGCGAACATGTCGTCCTTCGCCTCGGCGTAGTCGACCCAGCGGGCTCGTGCCTCGAGGTCGACCGGGCTGAACTTCCATCGTTTTTCGGGATGCTCGATTCGGGCGCGGAACCGGCGCTCCTGTTCCTCGTCGCTCACCGCCAGCCAGTACTTGATCAAAACGATGCCGGATCGGACGAACGCCCGTTCGAGCTCGGGGCAGGTCCGGAAGAATTCCGTGGTTTCCTCGGGCGTGCAGAAGCCCATCACGCGTTCGACTCCCGCCCTGTTGTACCAACTGCGGTCGAACAGGACGATCTCGCCGGCCGCCGGTAGGTGCGGCACGTAGCGCTGGAAGTACCACTGCGTCCGTTCCCGCTCGGTCGGCGCGTCCAGCGCGACGACGCGGCAGAATCGCGTGTTGAGACGTTCGATGATCCGCTTGATCGTGCCGCCCTTACCGGCGGTATCCCGGCCTTCGAAGATCACGACGACTCGAAGCCCTTGCTGCCGTACCCATTCCTGCAGCCGAACGAGTTCGATCTGCAGGCGGCGGAGTTCCTTCTCGTATTCCTTCTTCGTCAGGACCTTCGGCTCCGCGGGCATTTCGCGATCGTACGGTGGCAAGCGCGTCGCATGCCGACTCGTGACCCTCCTCGACGGTCGGTCGTAGGTCCCGGACCGTGACCGCCGAGGATTCATCGGGGTGAGCGACGGGGATCGAACCCGCGACACCCGGGATCACAACCCGGTGCTCTGCCAGCTGAGCTACGCCCACCATGCGGTGCTCGGGGGAGTCTAGTCGGTCCGGTCCACCTGGTTCGCCTCCTCGCCATCCGAGCGGCGGCCGGCCGCCACCTCGGCGGCGATCGCCTGGGAGGTGGCCGTGTCCGGACCGGGTGGCGGTACGAACAGCGCTGCCCGGTAGTAACGGAGCTCGTCGATCGAGTCGAATATGTCGCCGAGCGCTCGATGGCCGCCGTGCTTCACCGGTGCCGCGAAGTACGTTCGCGGGTACCACCGCCGAGCCAGCTCCTTGATCGACGACACGTCGACCATCCGGTAATGCAGGTGGTCGTCGAGCGTCGGCATGTCTCGCGCGAGGAACCCGCGGTCGGTCGCGATGGAGTTGCCGCACAGTGGTGCTTTGCGCCGGTCCGGGACGTGCCCACGAATGTAGGCGAGGACCTGATGCTCGGCCTCGGAGACGGTCAAGGTGCTGGCCTTGATCTCTTCCAGGAGTCCGGAATGAGTGTGCATGTCGACCACGAACGGATCCATCTGGGCGAGTGCTTCCGCCGGTGCGGCCATGACCAGGTCGAGGCCGCCGTCCAGAACGTTGAGTTCGGCGTCCGTGACGACGCACGCGATCTCGACGAGCGCATCCGCCGTCAACGACAGTCCGGTCATCTCGCAGTCGATCCACACCAGCAGGTCCATGGGTGGGAGCGTACGGGCTACCAGTACGGAACCCGCCCGTAACAAAGAGCTCACAGAAAAGAAACCCACGGTGCTTAGCGTTGAGCGTCGTCGATGCTCAAGGAGTCGTTCAGGTGACTGCCCCCGCGTTCACACCTTCCGCCGCCGTGAGACCTCAGCTCGCGCCGGTCGCGCTCCCGGCGGGCGCGAGAACCGAGTTCCTGCGCCGGGCCGCGGACTTCGACGTCCAGGCGACCGGCGTGTTGAAGGCGGGGAACATCGAGCTCGACACCGACGCGTATGCGGCGACGGCGGGGGGAACTCCGGTCGAGCTCTCCCCCCGGCAGGTGGAGCTGCTCGCCGTGTTCCTGGCGGCACCGGGCCAGGTCTGGAGCCGCGAACAGCTGCACTGGATCTGCTGGGGTGACACCTCCCCGTCCCGCCGCGTGGACGTCCAGTTGTGCCGCATCCGGACGAAGGTTGGACTCGACATCTTCCGCAACATCCGTGACCGGGGGTGGACCCTGCACGTCGACTGATCAGCCGCGTGAACGTCTCCACCGGTTCGGCAGGCCGATCAGCGCGGTGCTCGCGCCCGCGACCACGAGTGACGAGAGCGAGGCGCTCATCCACGGTTGTGGGGTGAACCCGATGCCGTCCGCGATGTCCGTCCACATCCGCGTCCATCCGGTCACGTCGCCAGGATTGACGAGCTGGTAGACGAAGAAGCCGAGCACCCACGGAACGAGGTTGCCCCACCGCGCGGGAGCGGTCTCCGAGACGTCCCAGTTCCTACGGGCCAGGAGGAAGAAGTCCACCAGCAGCACCGCGGTGAGCGGGACGAAGACCGACCCGAGCAGTAGCAGGAAGTTCTGGTAGTCGCTGATGCCGAACCACAGCGCGAGGCCGGTCGTGACCGATCCGATCAGCGTCGCGAGCAGTCGTCGATCCCACCGGGGCCGCGCGTTCTGGATGGACACCGCGGTCGAATACACGTCGGCGAAGGACAGGTCGAGTTCGCGCAACGCGAGGATCGCGAAGCACAGCGTTCCGACCGGAATCGCGATGAACGCCCCCGCCACGTCACCGTCCTTGGCGACGGTCGTGAGGGCGAGGATTCCGATTCCGTAGCAGACGATCTGCCCGATCCCGAATCCGACGAACGCCCCGGTCATCGCCGCTCTGGCGGACCGCGAATGCCGGCTGTAGTCGGCGGCGAGGGGCACGAAGGACACCGCGACCGCGATCGGCAGGTCGACGGCGCCCCAGAAGCCGGACCAGGAGCCGTCGTTCCAAGCCGGCAACGGGTTGCGCAGGAGCTGGACCGAGAGGTAGATCAGCACGACCACGACGGCGACGGTCACGTACTTGCGGAGTACGCGAATCGCGCCCAGCGGCCGGATCGTCATCGCGATCGTGAGGGCACCGGCGAGTAGGACGAACGCCCACTTCGGAACGTCGGAGGCGATCTGATGGGCGGCGGACGCGATCGTGACGACCTCGAAGGTACCCCAGCCGATGCACTGCAGGATGTTCAGCAACGTCGGGAAGTACGACACCCGGCCGCCGACGAGCCCCCGCAACATCACCATTGCGGGGGCGCCGGTCAGCGCGCCCGCGCTCGCGGTCAGCGCGAGCGCCCCCGCCCCGATGAGGGTCCCGACCAGCACGGCGCCCAACGCAGCCGCGACAGAGAGGTCGGTGCCCAGGATCAGGCTCGCGCCCGCGAAGCCGAGGAGTGTGATGCCGAAGTTCGTCCACAGCCCCAGCTGGTCGGTCAGTCCGAGAGCCTTGGGGTTGGGCTCCACGAGAGTCGGCGGCACTTCGGCCCGTGTGGGGTCGGCGGTCGCGAAGGGTGAGGTGGTCAGCGTCATGACGTCTCCCGAACCGGCATTACCCGGCTGGTCAAGTGCGGTCGGCGACGCAGCCCGGCGGCCAGACGCCCTCTCAGCCCGGTTCTGCCCGAGCTCCCGCGTGGATACGGGCGATGCTATCGCCTCGACGGGTGAGATTTCGCTGGTGCCGCGCTGATCGCTCACGTCGTCCTCGTGTTTCGCCGATCAGATTCGTATGGCTGCGCTCGCCTCCTCCTCGCGAAGCCGAGGTCTCCCGCGGGCGGCGTTGTTCGCCTCGTTGGCCTGGCTCGTCTTGTATGCGCTGGGCATCGCGCTCGTCCATGATCCGGCCGTTCGGCTCGCCCAGTCCGACCTCGTGTACGCCGTGCCCGACTTCGTCGGCGCGATGGGTTGCGGGTGGGTGCTGCTTCGCCGGCGAGTGGGGCTGACCCGTCGATTGGGCCTGGCGCTCCGGTGGCTCGGCGCGTCCTGCGGGCTGTCGTTCGCCGCGGACATGCTCTACGCCGGCTACTACTACGTGGGCGGCCGTAGCGACGTCTTCCCGAGCTGGGCCGACCCGATCTGGCTGGCCTCCGACGCCGCGCTGATCATGGCGATCGTGTGCGCGTTCTCCGGCGTCAGCCTGGTCCGCCGCCTGCGCGGCGCTCTCGACGCGCTGGTCGCCGGGTTCGGACTGGCTGCCGCGTTGTGGGTGACCGGCGTCGGGGACACCGCCGGTCAGAGTATCGTCTCGTCGTTCGTCACCATCGCCTATCCGGTCGCGGATCTGGTGATGCTCGTCCTGCTCATCTCGGTAGGGGTGAGCGGCCATCGACGACTTCCGTTGCCCCTCACGCTGTTGGGACTCGGCTGCGGGCTCCTGGTCGCGACGGACCTCGTCTCGGCGTACACGACGACATTCCAGGCGTACGCGGCCGGTTCGTGGCTCGATCTCGGCTGGCAGGCGTCCGCACTGTTGACGGTTCTGGTGGTTGTCAGCATCGCGGTCGGCGCAGGCGGCAACGGGCAACCACTCGACGACCCGGAACAGATGTACGGCGGGGTTCTCGTCCTCGACCGCGACGTGTTCGGCCTGACCCCGTTGATCGCCGGCGTGGCCGGGGCGTTCTTCGTGGTGGTATCGCGTGCGCCGTCCGGCAACGGTTCCCAAGCCGCGCTGTTCCTGGCCGCGGCCACCGTCGTGGTGATGTTCGTCCGGCTCCTGTTGAGCATCGTCGACCAGCGGGCGGTTTCGAGCCGGCTCGACTCCTCGCTGAGGGAGCAGAAGCAGCTGGCGATCACCGACGTGCTGACCGACCTCTACAACCGGCGTTTCATCGAGGAGGTCCTGCGCCTCGAGGCGTCGCGGGCCGCCCGGGACGACAGCCGGCTCGCGGCGATCCTGTTGGACGTGGACGGGTTCAAGAAGGTCAACGACACCCACGGTCACCAGGCCGGTGACGTGGTTCTCGCGGAAGTCGCCGCTCGGATCCGCCGGGCCAGGCGGGAGGCGGACGTCGTAGGCCGTTGGGGTGGCGAAGAATTCCTCGTCGTCCTCCCCGGCACCGACCTGTCCGCCGCGATCGCGGTCAGCGACCGGATCCTGCGGGCGTTGTCCGGGGAGACGATCCGGCTCGTCGACGGCACTCGGATCACGGTGACAGCGTCTGCGGGGGTCGCGATGTTCCCGCGGAACGGCGGGGACGTCGACAGCCTGCTCTGGCAGGCCGACCAGGCGCTCTACGCCGCGAAGGAGAACGGACGCAACCGGGCCTACGCCTGGGACTCGAGCGGGATTCCGGTCGACACGGCGTACTGATCTGCCCGCCGCCCCCGTAGGACGATCGGGTCGTGTGCGGCCGGTACGTCAACCCGTTCCTTCCGCAGGACCTGGCAGACCTGCTGAACCTGCCCGACGACACCAGAGGTGAGGTTCGTCCCGACTACAACGTCGCGCCGACCGCAACAGTGCCGGCCGTCGTCGTCCGGCACGGCGAACGGGCCTTGGTGGGGTTGCGCTGGGGTTTGGTGCCGTCTTGGGCGAAGGACCTGCGGATCGGAGCCCGGCTGATCAACGCGCGGGTCGAGACTCTCGCCGAGAAGCCCGCGTTCCGGGCGGCGTTCGAACGGCGTCGCTGCTTGCTGCCCGCCGGCGGGTATTACGAATGGGCGGCACCGGCGGCGCCGGGAGCCCCCAAGCAGCCGTACTACCTGCGCCCGACGGACGGTCCGCTGCTGATGATGGCAGGGCTGTACGAGTTCTGGCGGGACGCTGAAGGTCGTTTCTGGCGGACCAGCACCGTCATCACGACGGCCGCGCCGGATCGTCTGGGGCGCGTTCACGAACGCACTCCGATGACGGTCGACCGTGACTCCTGGTCCATCTGGCTCGACCCGGAAGTGGGGCCGGAACAGCTCGACGTGCGAGGCTTGTTGCGGCCGATGTTGGACGGAGCGTTGGAGGCTGTCCCGGTTTCCATCCGCGTGAACGACGTGCGCAACAACGGGTCTGAGCTCGTCGACCCGGTGGCGGAGGTGGCGGAGGTAGGGGAGGCGGCAAAGTTCCCGTCGCTCTAGTCCCGGCTGCCCTGCGGCTCGGCCCTAGGGCGACGACGACGGAACGGAAGCCACGGCCTGCGCGACGAATCGCCTTGCTGGGCCGTCTGGTGGCTGCCGCACCGAGGACAGACGACCCGTCCATGGACAGCGGTCTCGCCGGACAGCGACGTGCCGCACACGCTGCAGATATTCATCGAGCACCCCACTCAATGTCTGTGCGCCGTCCGCCTCCCCATCGGGAATGCGTGACAGTGACGTGACTTCTCGGTCTAGGACTGTGCCCGGCCTGGCCCGTATCATCCGGATGATCAACGACGGAATGAGGACCGATGGCGAACGAGTGGGGCCCTCTCGGGGCGATGGCCGGAGACTGGGAAGGCGAAGGCGGTCTCGACACGGCCTACTCGCACGCTCGGGGCGAGGTCGTGCAAACCCCTTACCTGGAACGGTGCACGTTGAAGCCGTTCGGGCCGGTCGTCAACGGTCGGCAGCATCTTTACGGCCTCGACTACAAGACCGCGATGTGGCGTGACGACGAGGAGAACCCGTTCCACACGGAGGTCGGATATTGGCTGTGGGACGGTGAGACCGAGGAGGTCGTCCGCGGGTTCGTGGTTCCGCGCGGGATCACGGTCCTGGCCGGGGGCAGCGCCGCGGCAGACGCCGGATCCTTCGTGCTGAAGGCTGCTCAGGGCGAACCGCAGTACAACATCGGGGAGAACGTCTACCTCGCCAAGAACGCGAGCAGCCTCAGCTACGAGGTGGCGATCACGCTCGGCAAGGACATCTGGTCCTACGACGAGGTCACGATGCTTCGCATGAACGAATTCGGGGAAGCCTTCCCGCACGCCGACCGCAACACCCTGCATCGGGTCGGCTGAACAGGTCTTCGACGGTCGTGAGCATCCTGCCGGCGTAGCCAGCCGACCTTTCCTGGACGATCATTGGACCGACGAAGCCGCCGGCGCGAAGGGGTGAGCGTGGATCTGGCGTTGTCGAGCCGAACGGTCGGTACGACCGCGATCCTCGCGGTCGGCGGGGAGATCGATATGGCCACGACCGACCAGCTCCGGCGCGCACTCGACGAGTTGATCGACGGTTCTACCCGGGTCGTATGTGACCTCACGGACGTCACTTTCATCGAGTCGACCGGCATCGGCGTATTCGTCGCCGCGCGGAAGCACCTCCTCGCCCGCCGGGGTTCGTTGGTTCTCGTCGCACCTCGTCCTGCGATCCGGCGGATCCTCGAACTGGTCGGTCTGCTGGGCGTTTTCGACGTGCGCGAGAGCGTGGCCGAGGCCATCCCGGACGCTGGTTGACCCCGGCCGGAAGGTCGACAGGTTTGAACTAGCCGTTTCGGGTACCCCTCGACCGAACACCCGATTCCGGAGGAAGACCAAGAGATGGGGCGCGATGTGCAGTGATACGCCACGGGCGACTATCACACTTCCGCAGTCGCTGGAGGCGCCCCGAATCGCGCGGATGTTCGTGGCCGAGCACGTCTGTCAGACACATCTCCTCCCCCCCGTCGAAGACGCGGTCTTGCTGACCTCAGAGGCGATCACGAACGCCGTCGTGCACGGCGGGCCGCCCATCGAACTTGCGATCGACTGCACCGGCGAAGCTTCGGAGATCCGAGTTAGCGACGGCAGCGAGGCGATTCCGCTGCCGCACATGGCATCTGAGGAGGACGTCCACGGTCGCGGCCTGATGCTCATCGACGTCTTGTCGGACGCTTGGGGCGTGGAGGCCGCGATGCCTGGCAAGCAGGTCTGGTTCTTGCTGCGGCCGTAGCTGTTTCGGCGTCTCACCCTTTTCCGGTGCGCTCCACGACGTCGTCGAGGACGTCCTGGGTGCGGCCTCGACGGGCATGTATCGCGCGTTGTCGATCGGCGCCGGTGCCGGTCGCCCGCAATCCGTTCAGCAGCCTTTCGGTCCGGCCGGCGTCACCGTGCTCGACCAGCGAACGATCGACGTGGTCGAACAACGCATCCACCAAAGACCACGCGGCGACGGCTCGGCCCGCTCGGACGTCGATCAGATCGCCGGACAGGCCTGACCGGGCTGCTCGCCAGGCCGCACCGCGAAGCATCGTGACGTCAGTCGATATCGGCGGAACGCCGTCTCGGGCATCCCGTGCGGCGGTCTCGACCAGTGCCCGGCTGAGTGCCGCTGCGAGAACCGAGTTGTCGACGTCGCTGCATGCATCGGCCACTCGGACCTCGACAGTGGGGAAGCGGGAGGACAGCCGGGCGTCGAAGTAGACCATCCCGGCGTCGGCGATGACCTCCGTGGCGATCAGGGTTCGGACGCGCCGGTCGTAGTCGGCCGGATCGGCGAACATCTCGACCGGGCCGGCTGTCGGCCAGCGGCTGCACATGATCGTTCGGTAGCTCGCGTAGCCGCTGTCCTCGTCGTTCCAGAAGGGCGAATTCGCCGACAGCGCAGTCAGAACCGAAAGCCAGGGGCGGATCCGGTTGAGTACCTCGATTCCTTCCTCCCGGGAATCGATCGACACATGCACATGAGTGCCGCACGTCAGATGGGTGCGGGCGAGTAGCCCGTATTCGGCGGTGATCCGCTGATAACGAGGGTCGGAGCTTCCGGTCGGCGTGACCGGGGTGGGACAGGTGCCGACGGCGGCGAGCCGCGCCCCGACCTGCTCGGCGGCATCGGCGGCACGGCGACGGCGAACGACGAGGTCGTCCCGTAACCCACTCATGTTCTCCCAGGGGGCCGAGGCGATCTCGGCCTGCTCGTCCTTGAATTCCGCGGACGCGACCTGGTCTGTGCCAGGCGCGTCGAGGGACGCGAACAGACGTCCGGCCAGCGGCCGTACCTTGCGTTGCGCTTCGTCGACGAGCAGGAACTCTTCCTCGACTCCGACGGTACGCATGACCGCATTGTGGGCCTGCCGGGCATTCTCGAAGGGACCGTCCGGGGCTAGCTCGCCCGCAACGCCCGCGGGTCCTACTGTCGAAGGATGGACATGAGGCGACTGCCCCGCTCCAAGGCTGTCGAGGAGATCGGTTACGCCGCGGCCACCCACACACTTCGGGTCCATTTCCGAGGAGGCGGCGTCTACGACTACCTGCAAGTTCCCCAAGACGTATTCGCCGCACTGCTTGCTGCCGCCAATCCGTGGACGGAATGGGGAGAGCGCATCAAGCAGACCTACCGGTTTCGCCGAATGGACTGACGGCCCGCCGTGCAGATCACAAGCGCGCTCGGCAGCGCACAGCGTCTGCGCGCGCCCGGCAGGACTTGAACCTGCGACCAAGTGCTTAGAAGGCACCTGCTCTATCCGCTGAGCTACGGGCGCTCGTTGCTGAGGGTATCGGCGCCGAGCGAGCTGGATCACCTTCCCCTTCGCGAAGTCGGTCCTCGCGTCGTCGTCGTCCTTTCTGCGTCCACAAATTTCCGTCGACCGGACTACCTCGTCGCCAGCTGGAACAGGCTGTTCGGGTGCCGCACGCGGACGGCGTCGGGGAGGGATGGCTATGCAGGACTCGTACGTACAGCTCACCGGGAACCTCACTGCGGATCCGGTCGTTCGAAGGTTCCCGTCCGGCGCTGTGGTCTGCAATTTCCGGATCGCGGTCTCGTCTCGTTGGCGGGACCGCGAGTCGGGGCAGTGGCGGGATGGGGAGGCGACGTTCTACAACGTCTCGTGCTGGCGGCAGCTCGCGCAGAACGTCGCCGACACCTTGCGGAAGGGCGATCGGGTGATCGTCGTCGGCCGGTTGCGAGATCGGATCTGGGTGACCGCCGCGGGCGAGCAGCGCAGTGCACACGAAGTCGACGCAGACGCGATCGGTCCGGATCTGAATCGGCATGTGGCGTCGCTGCGGAAGCCGGAACGCCCTGCGGTGCCGGGCAAGGAATCGTTGGATGGCAACGTCGCGGCGTGACGGTATGCCGAAGACAGAAATTACTACCCCGCTCGGGGAGTAACGTCGTGGTACGACGGCCAACCGAGGGGGTGCTCTGGGATCAGTGAAGGCCGATGGAGCGATGGAGGAGACCGGTGGAGCGGATCACGATCGTTTCGGCGGATGGACACGGCGGGGCCAGTCCGGAGATGTACCGGCCCTATTTCGATCCGCAGTACCGGCATTACATCGACGAGCTGGTCGAGGAGAACGCGTTGTGGGTGCGCCGGACGGCGACGTTCACCGGCGCGTCGGACGAGGATGTCTACGCGCTGATCGATCCGGATCGGGCGATGCGGGACGGGGGGTTGTCGGGGGCGTGGGATCCGCAGGTTCGGCTTCGGGAGATGGATCGTGAGGGGGTGGCGGCGGACGTTTTGCTGCCGCAGGTGAATCAGGCTTCGCTGCCGTTCTTTTCGGGTGCGAACATTCCGCGGCCCGCTGATGTTCGCTTGGCGGGCAGCCTCGCCTATAACCGGTGGCTCGCTGACTATCTTCTCGCCACCGAGGGACGGGTTCTGGCCGCGGCGGTTCCCGGTCCCTGCCTGGATATGGCCGGGACGGTCGGCATCGTCGAGTGGGCTGCCGACCATGGGTTTCGGAGCCTCGCCGTCCCCCGTCTGATCGACGATCCGGCGCTTCCTCCGCTGCAGGACCGCTACTACGAGCCGTTCTGGTCGGCGGTGGAGGCGGCGGGTCTGGTGCTGCAGTTGCACGCCGGGCACGGGGTGGTGCAGGGGCATCTGTTCGGGTTTTTGGATCGGCTTTTGCGGGAGCACGGGACGCAGGAGGACATGCTGCGGGAGCTCAACTCCGCTCCGGACAATCCGTTCAAGGTCGGTATCGGGATAGCTCCGCGGCGGGTGCTGTGGCAGTTGATGCTCGGTGGGGTGTTCGACCGGCATCCGGGGTTGAAGCTGGTGCTGACCGAGGTACGCGCCGATTGGATTCCCGCGACCCTGGCGCAGTTGGACGCGCGGTTCGAGCGGGGTGGCACGGGTCTGCGCAGGCGGCCGAGCGAGTACTGGCAGGAGAACTGCTACGCCGCGGTCTCGTTCATGCACAAAGCGGAAGTGGCGATGCGCAGCGAGATCGGTCTTCGCCAGTTCATGTTCGGGCGGGATTACCCGCACAGCGAGGGAACCTGGCCCAACACGTGGGATTGGCTGCGGGACTCCTTGCAGGGGGTCCCCGAATCGGAAGCCCGCGCGATCCTCGGTGGCAACGCGATCGACTGCTACGGCCTGGACCGCGCGGAACTCGCCGCGATCGCGGGAAGGATCGGGCCGCGGCCGAGCGACATCCTGGGTCGGGACTTCGCCGTCGATCCCCGGCTGGTGGAACATTTCCAGACCCGCGGCGGCTACCTCAAGGACCCGGAAGAAGTCGACCTTGCCGAAGTCGAGCGAGCCTTCGACGAAGACCTCGCCTACCGGTAACCCGAACCCCAGATGATCCGGGCGACCGGCCGCGAACCGTCCCGCGAGGTCAGCTAGGCCCTTGGGACAGCCAGGCGGTCGTGACGGCCTGGCTGTCGGTGATACTCGCCAGGAGCGGGAAGAACTCGCTGAGACGGCGTTCGAACGCCTCGGGGGAAGATCCCGCTGCGCAGTCGGCCGGTAGCACGACGCGGTAACCCCGGTTGACGGCCTCGATGGCCGCCCCCGTCAGGGCGATGTCGGCGGAGACGCCGGTGAGGACGACGGTGGTGACGTCCAAGGCGCGGAGCACCGAGTCCAGTTCGGTCCCGTGGAACATCGTGAGGCCGCCGACCCGCGAGACCACCACGTCGCGTTCGTCGACGGCAAGGCCGGCTGCCGGTTCGACGCTCCCGGTCCCGGCGACCAGGGCCCCCTTCGCGATGATGGTCGAGAGCTTCGAGTTGGTCGCTGTTCCGACCCGATCGGCTCGCGGCGCCAGCATGCACCACACGACCGGAACGCCTGCGCGTCTGGCTACCGCGGCGAGCGTCGCGATGCGGCCGGCGACGTCGCGCGAGGCCGCATGGTCCGCCAGACCTCGAAAGGGAGCCAGGTCCGGGTCGAGGATGCCATGCTGCATCTCGGAGACGAGAAGAGCCGAACGTTCCCCCGCGCCGAGGCCGCGGATCTGTTCGTTCGCTGCCATCTACGCGGCCGACGTCATGATGAGGTCGGAAGACGTCGACGTTCGGTCGCCCACGGCACGCTCTTTCCGTTCGGGGCTCCGGAGGAATCGGTAGCCCGCTTTCCCGATCCCGGGCACTGTAGCCCGACGTGCGAGACCCGGCGGATGTAGCGTCGGACCGCCACCTCCGCGACCCGTCGTCTCCGCCCGTAGGCTTCGCCCTGTGGCTCAGTTCATCTACACCATGCAGAAGGTGCGCAAGGCGCACGGCGATAAGGTCATCCTCGACGACGTGACGCTCGCGTTCTACCCGGGCGCGAAGATCGGCGTCGTCGGGCCGAACGGCGCAGGCAAGTCGTCGGTGCTGCGGATCATGGCGGGTCTGGACCAGCCGTCGAACGGCGACGCGCAACTTCAGCCCGGAGCGACGGTCGGCATTCTCGAACAGGAGCCCACGCTCGACACGACGAAGGACGTCCGGGGCAACGTCGAGGACGGCGTCCGGGAAATCCGGGACGCGTTGCGCCGGTACGAGGAACTGAACGAGAAGATGGCCGAGCCGGATGCCGACTTCGACGCGATCATGGTCGAACAGGGCCCCCTGCTCGACCAGATCGAGGCGGCGAACGCCTGGGAGCTCGACAGCCAGCTCGAGCAGGCGATGGACGCGCTGCGCCTGCCACCGTCGGACGCCGACGTGTCCGTCCTGTCCGGCGGGGAGCGTCGGCGGGTGGCGCTGTGTCGGCTGTTGCTCTCGGCACCCGACCTGCTCTTGCTCGACGAGCCCACCAACCACTTGGACGCCGAGTCGGTCGACTGGCTCGAGAAGCACCTTGCCCAGTACCAGGGTGCGGTGCTCGCGGTGACCCACGACCGTTACTTCCTCGACAACGTGGCGCAGTGGATTCTCGAGCTGGACCGCGGCAAGACGCACCCGTACGAGGGCAACTACTCCACCTACCTGGAGAACAAGCAGGCCCGGCTGAAGGTCGAGGGTCAGAAGGACGCCAAGCGGCAGAGGGCGCTCGCGCAGGAACTCGAATGGGTGCGTTCCAGCCCGAAAGCGCGGCAGACCAAGAGCAAGAGCCGCCTCGCGCGGTACGAGGAGCTGGCAGCCGAGGCGGAGAAGAGCAGGCTGCTGGACTTCGAAGAGATCCAGATCCCACCTGGTCCGCGGTTGGGCAACACGGTGGTCGAGGCGAACGGCCTCACGAAAAGCTTCGACGACCGAAGTCTGGTCAAGGACCTGTCGTTCAGCCTGCCGCGCGGAGGCATCGTCGGTGTGATCGGTCCGAACGGCGTCGGAAAGACGACGTTGTTCAAGATGCTCGTCGGGGAGGAACGGCCCGACGGCGGATCGCTCACCGTCGGCGACACCGTGTCGATCTCCTACGTCGACCAGTCCCGCGAAGGTCTCGACGGGTCGAAGACGGTCTGGGAAGTCGTCTCCGACGGCCTGGACCACATCAAGGTCGGCTCCCGGGAGATGCCGAGTCGGGCTTACGTCGGAGCGTTCGGCTTCAAGGGCCCCGACCAGCAGAAGCCGACGAAGGTCCTCTCCGGTGGTGAACGAAACCGGCTGAACCTGGCCTTGACGCTGAAGAAGGGCGGCAATCTGTTGCTGCTCGACGAGCCGACGAACGACCTTGACGTCGAGACGCTCCGGTCGTTGGAGGACGCGCTCCTGGAATTCCCGGGGTGCGCCGTCGTGATCAGCCACGACCGCTGGTTCCTCGACCGGGTCGCCACCCACATCCTGGCTTGGGAAGGCTCGGACGACGAACCGGACCGGTGGTTCTGGTTCGAGGGCAACTTCGCCGACTACGAAGCGAACAAGATCGGCCGATTGGGCGAGGAAGCGGCTCGCCCGCACCGGGTGACGTACCGCAAGCTGACTCGCGACTGAACTTCGCCGCCCTCGGAAATTTCTCAGGGCCTCGTCGTCGACGTCGTTTCGGACCGGGCTTGTCGCCGGTTCAGTCGTCCACCTGGTTCTGCAGCGACATCGCGGCGGTGACCAGATACGAGCGGAGCTCCGCCTCGTCCGCCGGATCGAGTTCGAGCCCGTCGACAGCCGCCATCATGTGGGCGATCCAGCGGTCCCGGGCGGCCGGTCCGATGTGGAAGGGCACGTGCCGCATCCGAAGCCGAGGGTGGCCGCGTTGTTCGGAGTACGTCGACGGGCCGCCCCAGTATTGAACGAGGAACGCGGTCAGTCGTTCCCCGGCGGCGCGCAGATCGCTCTCCGGATAGAGCGGGCGCAGGATCTCGTCGTCCGCGACGCGGGCATAGAACTGTGCCACCAGGTCGTGGAACGCATCCGGGCCAACCCGTTCGTACAGGCTCGGCCGGCGCGACGGATCGTCCCCGTGCCTGGCGGGGCTGGCCGGGGTGCCGGCGTGGTCTGTCACGTCTCCATTGTCGTGCACCCGACCCGGTGGCCCGGTCCGGGCACGACTCGGCTGCCCGGCTCGGCTGGCGCGGGCACCCGCGGGCCGAGGGTGCGCTGATCGCCCTTTAGGCTCGGTCCCGTGACGGTTCCGCTGCCAAGCCGAATACCCCTTCGGCTCGGTGACCTCGACATCCTCGGTCACGTCAACAACGCCTGCTACCTCACCTACTTCGAGGAAGCCCGGATCTCCTACCTTCAGCAGATCGGAATCCCGTCCGGCGCGGCGTCGCCTCGGGTGGTGGCCCGCTTCGAGATCGACTACCTGCGGCCCGTGCTGCGATCGCACGGCGAGGTGGAGGTCGGGACGTCGATCGAGCGTCTGGGCAATCGCTCCTTCGTCTTGCTGCAGGAGGTCCGGACGGTCGACGAGCTGCACGCGCGGGGGCGCAGCGTCATCGTCGCGTTCGACATGGGGACCCAACGGTCACGGGAGTTCTCTGACGTAGAGCGCGCCGCGTTGTCTGCTGTGCTTGCCGCCCAGGCGGCCGACCGGGTTGGCAGTTGATCTCGGGATAGCGGCGTCTCGGCGCTACCAGCCCGGCCGCCGGCAGCTGCCGGCGACCACCTCACGGTCGGTCGGTCGGCGCCTTCTCGACCGCGTTCTTGGCCGCCGCGGGCAACAGGTGGATGTCACCCGGGACGACGAACATGCGGACGTCGGCGTCGTGCAGCGCGGCGACGAGGGACTCGCGCAGGAACCGATCGAAATCGTCCTGGTTGGGCCGGCGGCGGACCACCAGCCGAAGCAGCAGTCCCTGCTCGGTGATGTCCTGGACACCCAGGACGGTCGGGCGTTCCAGCGCGACGCCTTCCCACTGCGGCAGGTCGACGACCTGCTCCGCGGTCGTGAGGGCGAGCTGCTTCGCGCGCGCCAGATCGGCGCTGTCGAGGATCAGCAGGTCGACGATGGTGCGTTGCCAGGTCTGGCTGAAGTTGGCGACGCGGGAGATCTCGCCGTTCCGGATCGACCACAGCGTGCCGCGCACGTCACGGATCCGGGTAGACCGCAGCCCGATCCATTCGACCGTCCCGGTAGACGGGCCGAGATCGACCGTGTCCCCCACGCCGAAGGTGTCCTCGATGACCAGGAAGAGCCCGGAGAGGAAGTCCTTCACCAGGTTCTGGGCGCCGAAGCCGACCGCAACGCCGACGATCCCGGCGCTGGCGATGATCGGCGCGAGGCTGATGTCGAACTCGCCGAGGATCGTGACGAACGCGACGACGCCGACGACCACGTTCGTCAGGCTGCGCAGCACGGTCCCAACGGTGGCGGCTCGCTGTGCCCGCCGAGCGACAGCCGTCTCCGACATGTCGATCAGTAGCGGCGCGCGCTCGCCCAGCGAAGCCAGCCGCCGGGTGACGCGACCGTCCCGGGTCGCGGAGACGAACCGCTTGATCGCCCGGCCGGCGATGGCGCGGATGAGCAGCGCGACGATGATGATCGAAACGATCCGGATCGGTCGTTCCACGTACACGTCGAAGCTGTGACCGCTGATGGCAGACGTGGTCACCGGGGTGGTCAGGGCTGTTCCGAGCACTTGTCCATCATTGTCGCCGAGCTGGGTCCCGACCAACTGCGCAGCGCCGTGATCGGGAATCCGCTGCCAACTCGGGCGGCAAAGGCGTGCACGAATCGGGCGCTTCGCGTTGAATGAGTTCAGCCGCGGCCGTGCACACCAGCCCGAGACGTGGTTCGACGGGAGGTCGGGTGCCCGAGGCGTTGGTGCTCAACGCCACGTACGAGCCGTTGTGCGTGGTGTCGTCCCGACGTGCGGCGGTGCTGGTTCTCGGGGCCAAGGCGGTTTCCGTGCAGGAGGGCGAGGCCACCTTGCATTCGGAGCGGACGTCGATTCGGGTCCCGTCCGTCGTCCGGCTGACTCGATTCGTGAAGGTGCCCTACCGCCAGCAGGTCCCGATCACCCGCAAGGGCGTCCTCGCTCGGGACGGCCACCGTTGCGTCTACTGCGACGCGCCGGCCACCAGCCTCGATCACGTCGTCCCCCGTTCGCGTGGGGGAACCCACACCTGGGACAACCTGGTTGCCGCGTGCAGCCGGTGCAACCACCAGAAGGCCGATCGTCACCTGCACGACCTGGGTTGGCGGATCGCCAGGCCGCCGGTCGCCCCCAGCGGCGCCGCGTGGCGGATCCTCGGGAGCCGCCGGATGGACCCGCGGTGGCTGCCGTTCCTGGGGGAGGCGGCGATGCCGGAAACCGTCCCCGCGTGAGCGCCTGTCAGAGCGGTTCCCCGGCCCTCGGCTCTCCCCGATCCTCTCCCTGATCGTCGTCGGGCGCCGTCGGAACCGTTGCGTCGTAGCCGGGCGCGGTCAGGATCTCGGCCGCGAGCAGCAGGCCGAGCCGGGATGCCGGATCGTCGACCCGCTCGCCGAGCAGGGCACGGAGCTGCGCCAGGCGGTAACGCACCGTCTGCGGATGGACGTGCAGTTGCTCGGCGACCGCGGCGCGTTCGCCGCCGTGCACCAGCCACGCCCGCAACGTCTCGACGAGACGGTCGCGGGTCGCCGGCGACAGGTCGTCGAGCCGTTCCAGCACGCCGCGGGCAAGGTCGGTCGCGGCGGCCGGATCGGCCCAGATGACCAGCCTGGTCAGGTGATCCTCGGTGTGGACGGCCTCCCCGGCCGGCACTTCGAGACGTCCCTGCTCTCGCAATGCCAGCAATGCGGCCGCCCGGTCGCGGGACGCCGCGCCCCCGTCCGGGCCGCGGGCCGGGCCGACGACGGCGCCGGTTCCGTCCAGCAGGCCGAGTAGCCGGCGCAGCGGGGCGCCGGCGCCCGGCGCGGCGATCAGTGCCAGGGCGGGATCGGCGTCCTCGAACAGCGCGTCCGCGCCCAGCAGGAAACCGAGGCGGGTGCCGGCCGGGGCGACGACCACCTGGATCCGGGACGGGACCGCCCAGGCGGCGAGCCGGGCGGCCGCGGTCGCCGATTCGACGTCGACCGGGTTGGCAAGCAGGAGGCGGAGCAGCGCTAGGCGCCGGCGGTCTCGTTCGCCGGCCTGTTCGGCTTGTTCCGCGGCGTACCCGTCGGCCGACGCGGCGGACAGCCCGTCGATGTGCGCGAACACCAGCTCGGCGAGCACCACCAGCTCGTGGGTGCCGAGGCCGGCGTCGGCGGTCAGCAGGGCGAACCGGCGCCAGGCGATCCGGGCTCCGACCCGATACGCGGCGAGCAACGCGTCCAAGGGCCGCCCATGTCGCCATTCCCCCCGGCCGAGCTCCTCGTAGACCGCGAGGCCACCGGTGTCGCCGCGGCCTCGCGACTCGACGAGGAGGCAGAACTGACGTAGCGCCTCGTGGACGCCGAGCAGGATGCCACGCCCGAAGGAGCCTTCCATCGGTCGGTCGTAGAGCGGCACCTCGGTCCGGACCGCGGCGACGACCTCTTTGCTCAAGTCGTCGAGGTCGGCGGCCAGAACCGGCCCGAGCGACGGGGGGAGCTGAGCCCAGCGGGCGTCGACGGTCATTTTTATCTCCAGAGAACAAAAACCTGGCCGATTTGCGTTGCGGATCGGGCTACACCCTGCCGTCGATTGCGCCGATCATCAATGGCGCGGGGGTTCCCGCGGGACCATGACAAGCTTGATCACCATTCCGGCGAAGGAGCTTTCCCTTGACGGTGACGGTCGACGAAACCAGCGTCGAACGCGACGTGCTGGACGAGCTCGAGGCAGGACTCGAGAACAGCGCTTGTGAGCAGCAGCCGGAGATCCGGCCGATGTGGGAACAGGTTGTCCTCTACTTCTTCGTTCTGGGGCCGTTCGCCGCGCTGTTGACCGCGGTCGCCTGCGGGTTCGCGTTCGGGTTCGCGCCGACGATCGTCGACTGCGTGCTCGCCGCGATCTTCTACGCGATCTCCGGCTACGGCGTCACGATCGGCCTGCACCGCTACTTCACCCACGGTTCGTTCAAGGCGAAGCGGGGTCTGAAGGTCGCGCTCGGCATCGCCGGTTCGATGTCCGTGCAGGGCCCGATGATCCGTTGGGTCGCCGATCATCGGAAACACCACGGGAACTCCGACAAGCCCGGCGATCCGCATTCGCCGTGGCGGTACGGCCGTGGCCCGGTCGCGGTTGCGAAGGGCCTGTTCTGGTCGCACACGGGCTGGCTGTTCGACCGTGAGCAGACCTCCAAGGAGCGTTACGCCCCGGATCTGATGGCCGACGCCGATCTTCGTAAGATCCACGCCCTCTTCCCGTTGTTCACGGTGCTGACGCTGCTCGGCCCCGCGGTGCTCGGCGGGCTGATCACGATGAGCTGGGCCGGTTTCGCCTCGGCCCTGGTCTGGGCCGGTCTGGTTCGCATCGCGCTGCTGCACCACGTGACCTGGTCGATCAACTCGATCTGCCACGTCGTCGGGAAGCGGCCGTTCGTGAGCCGCGACGAGTCGCGCAACGTCGGTGGTCTGCTCGCGATCCTGTCGATGGGCGAAAGCTGGCACAACTTGCACCACGCCGAACCCACCTCGGCCCGGCATGGCGTCGACCGTGGGCAGATCGACACCAGCGCTCGAGTGATCGAGCTGTTCGAATGGTTCGGCTGGGTCCGGGACGTCCGCTGGCCGAAGGCCGAACGGTTGGCCAAGAAGCGGGTCGCCGGTTAGCGAGCCGGGCTCGCCGGATGCCCGAGCTCCACGAGCTCACCGCTCTCGAGCAGGCATCGGCCGTTCGGGCTGGCGACACCTCGCCGACCGAGTTGGTCGAGCATCACCTGGCCCGGATCGACCGTCTCGACGCGACGATCGGAGCGTTCGTCACGCTCACCCCGGAACGCGCGCGGTCGGCAGCGCGGCGTGCCGAATCGGTGCTGCGGGAGACGCCGGACCCGAAGGATCTGCCGCCGCTGCTCGGCGTACCGACCGCGATCAAGGACCTGAACGCGGTGGCCGGGGTTCCGATGAAGCTCGGAAGCCTGGCGTTCGACGATTTCGTCCCGGATTGGGACGACCATCTCGTCGTGCTGATCGCCCGGGCCGGCGCGATCAGTCTCGGCAAGACGAACACGCCGGAGTTCGGGCTGCCCTGCTACACCGAACCCGATCCCCGGATCGCGCCCCCCGCGCGGACGCCGTACGACCTCGACCGTACGGCCGGGGGGTCATCCGGGGGTGCGGCCACCGCCGTGGCCGCCGGATTGGTGGCGCTGGCACCGGGAAGCGACGGCGGGGGCAGTATCCGGATCCCGGCGAGCTGCTGTGGACTGGTGGGGCTGAAGACCTCGCGCGGCCGGGTCAGCAAGGGCCCGCGGGGGAGTGACGGTGGCGGTCTAGCGGTCGCCGGGCCGTTGGCTCGTACCGTCGCCGACGCCGCGGCGCTGCTCGACGCGATGGCCGGACCCCAGCCGGGTGATGCGACCTGGGCTCCGCCGTTGCCGGCGGGTGAGACGTTTCTCGCCGCCGCAGTTCGCGAACCGGCGCGGCTGCGGGTCGGTCGGTACGTGGAGAACATGTACGAGGCGCCGGTCGCCCCAGAGTGCCAGCGGGCCTGGGAGGAAGCGTCGGCCCTGCTCGAACGACTGGGCCACGACGTGCAGCAGGTGCCGGTCCCGCCGCTTCGCGGGTTGTTCGCGGATTTCGAGGTCCTGTGGTGCGTCGGTGCGGCCGGCATCCCGATCCCGCCTGAACGGGAATCGCTGCTTCGGCCGCTCAGCCGATGGCTACGCGAACGGGGCCGGAAGGTGAGCGGAGTCGAGTACGCGACCGCGGCCGCCGCCGTCGAGCGAGCGGCCGGGCAGTATCTCGCGGCGACCGCCGGCTACGACGTGATCCTCACCCCCACGCTGGCCCAGGTTCCGGCGCCGATCGGGTGGTTGCGGGACGACGCCGACCCGGCCGGAGACTTCGCCGCGCAACTGGCGTTCACGCCGTACACCTCGCTCTACAACATGACGGGCCAACCGGCGATCAGCCTTCCGTTGCATCTCAGCGAATCCGGACTACCGGTCGGGATCCAGCTGGTCGGACGGCCTACCGACGAGGTGACCCTGCTGTCCCTGGCGGCGCAGCTCGAGGCCGTGGCGGCGAGTGGGTTGCCTGGGGGAGGCCGTCGGCGACGGGTGCCGATACCCTGATCCCGTGTTCAGCCGATCGGAACGTCCCCCTCTTCTCGATGTGTCGTCCGAAGTCTCTGCCACGCGGTCACGGGCCGGAAAGTCCGTTCGTCGCGTTGCGACTCGGATTTCGACCCTGGTTTGCCTGGTGGGGGCGATGGTGCTGGCCGTTTCGGTGCCCGCGTTCGCCGACAGCGTCGACGTGAACCAGATCGCCCCCTCCAAGCCGTTGGGGACCGTCAACGCGATCCTGATCTTCGGCGTCGCTCCGGTCGGGACGCTGGTGCTGATCTCGTTGATCTTCCTCCGGCCGGGAAGCGCACCGGGTTCACATCGTTACCGGCCCGGGCACGGCTGGCATGCCGACCCGACCTGGATGGGGGTTCCGGCGCGCGAGGCGCACCACGAGCACGCGCTCGAAGGCGCGGACGTCCTCGAAGAGGAAGCCGACGAATTCACCCACGCTCACCCGACTCCCGCGGTCGAGCCGGCCGGGGACGAGGTGCCGGGCTCGACGCGTCGCCAGGGCGGTGCCCGTGGCTCTTGGTGAGGCGTTCGGCGCAGTCGAACGCCGCCGGCTGACCGAGGCGATCGAGGCGTCGCGCCTGCAGACCGGCATGCGATTCGCCGTTTACGTCGGCGGCGTCGACGGCGACATCGAGGACTTCGCCCGTGCGGAACTCACCAAACTGGGATACCTCGGTTCGGAGGTCGTCCTCGTCGCGGTCGACCCGGATCGACGTGCGCTGCAGATCGCGACGTCGTGGCGCGCCCGTCACCGCCTGTCGGACAACGCCTGCGGGTTGGCGGCCTTGTCGATGACGACGAGCTTCGGGCTCGGCGATCTGGTCGGCGGCCTCGTCGTGGGACTACGCATGCTCGCCGACGCCACGGTGGCGGCGCGGGACGACCACGGCCGTCCGCACCCGACGTCGTCGACGGTCACGCACGGCGTCTGACGCGGGCCGCCGCTTCGCGCGGCGCTGCCCGGGTTGAACTCTCCCGCCGGCCGGCCCGCCGGTCAGGCCCCTCTTCGATCCGCGCCGGCCTCCTTGTCGCAGGCCTGGGCGCGCAGCGCACGAAGGAGCCCGTCGCGGCCCTCTTCGAGCAGCCGACGTTGTCCCGCGTCCGTGCCGAGCGTCGCCAGATGCCGCTCGGTGGCGTCGACCGTCGCCTGCTCGATAACCGTGCCGGGAAAGAGGAATTCGGTGATCGTGTGGGCCATCTCGGTGGTGCGGGTCTCCCAGACCCGGTCGATCTCGGCGAAGTACCGATCGATGTACGGACGGAGGAGCTCGGTCTGATCGCTGCGCCAGAAGCCGGCGATCGTCGCGGCCATCGGGTGGTTGGAAAGCCGGTCGTCGGTCATGACCGCGTCCCACGCCTCCGCTTTCGCCTCCGGGACAGGTCGGCTCGCCCGCGCGGTCGCCGCCCGCTTCGCGCCGGCGGCGGTCCGGTCGCGGTCCTCCTCGGCGTCGACGTCCGCTGCCGACGCGGCGCCTGCCGCGGCCAACGCGACGAGCAGCGTCCAGCGCAGGTCGGCGTCGACGACGAGCCCCGCCGGCAGGTCCGTTCCGTCGAGCCAGCGGCGCAGCAGCCCGAGGTGTTCGGGGGAACGCGCCGCCGACGCGAAGGCCGTGACGTACGCGAGCTGCAGGTCGCTGCCCGGCGCGGCCGCGGTCAGCCATCCCTCGGCCGCTTGGGCCAGTTCTTGCTGTGCCGCAGCCAGATTCGCCGGGTCGCCGTAGCTCGTCAGGGCGAGCTGCGCCTTGGCCAGCAGCGATTGGATGACGCCGATGTCGGTCTCGCGGTCGATGCCGGCGCGGATCAACGCGAGGAACTCACGGGCCGGAAGCTCGGCGTCCCGGGTCATGTCCCAGGCCGCGGCCCAGCACAGCGCGCGGGGGAGCGACTCGGCGAAGGCGCCGATGTGCTCGCGGACGACTGACCACGACGCCTCGTCGAGCCGGATCTTGGCGAACGCGAGGTCGTCGTCGTTCAGCAGGATCACGTCCGGCCGCCGGACACCGACGAGTTTGGGCACGTCGGTTTCGGGTCCGGTGACGTCCAGCTCGACGCGTTCGCTGCGGATCAGCGACCCACCGACGAGGTCGTAGCCGCCGATCGCGACCCGGTGGGACCGCAGCGTCGGATGCTGCGGAATTGCCTCCTGCACAACGGTGAACGCGGTGATCACGTCGTCGTCGTCGGTTTCGATCCGGGCCCGCAGCGTGTTGACGCCGGTCGTCTGAAGCCATTCGGCCGACCAGTTCGACAGGTCGCGGCCGGACGATTCGTGCAGCGCTTCCAGGAGGTCGGCGAGCGTGGTGTTCCCGTACTCGTGCCGGCGGAAGTAGGCCCGGACACCGGCGAGGAACTCGTCCTGACCGACCCACGCGACCAGCTGCTTCAGCACGCTGGCTCCCTTCGCGTAGGTGATCCCGTCGAAGTTCGCCTTCACCGTGACGATGTCGCGGGCATCGGCCGCGATCGGGTGCGTCGAGGGCAGCTGGTCCTGCCGGTACGCCCACGTCTTCTCCGCGTTGCAGAACGTCGTCCACGCGTTGGTCCACCGGGTCGCGTTCGCCTGCGCCAGCACCGACATGTACGTGGCGAAGGACTCGTTGAGCCACAGGTCGTCCCACCAGCGCATCGTCACGAGGTCGCCGAACCACATGTGCGCCATCTCGTGCAGGATCGTCTCCCCGCGGCGTTCGTAGCGGGCGTCGGTCACCTTCGACCGGAAGACGTAGTCCTCCAGGAACGTCACCGCACCGGCGTTCTCCATCGCTCCGGCGTTGAACTCCGGGACGAACAGCTGGTCGTATTTCCCGAACGGGTACGGGTAGTCGAAGACCTCGTGGAAGAAGTCGAATCCCTGCTTGGTGACCTCGAACAACTCGTCCGCGTCGAGGTGCTCGGCCAGCGACGCGCGGCAGTACAGGCCGAGCTCGATCGGTCCGTCCGGTCCGCGATGGCTTTCGGTGACCTTGAAGTACGGCCCGGCGACGAGGGCGGTGATGTAGGTGGACATCGGCTTGGTCGTCTCGAAGACCCAGCGTCCGGACTCGTCGCGGACGCCCGGGGCGTTCGTCACGACCTCCCAGGACGGGGGGACGGTGACGTTGAACTGGAACGTCGCCTTCAGATCCGGCTGGTCGAAACAGGCGAACATCCGGTGTGCGTCGTACGTCTCGAACTGGGAGTAGAGGTAGACCTGGTCGTCGACCGGGTCCACGAACCGGTGCAGCCCCTCGCCGGTCCGCGAATATGCGCACGCCGCGTCGACGACCAGGACGTTGTGCCGCGCGAGGCCGGTGAGGACGAGCCGGGCGCCGTCGAAACCGGCGGTCTCGACCGCCGTGCCGTTGAGTGTCGCGGCATGGATCTCGTCCGCCGCGATCTCGACGAACGTGCTCGCGCCGGCCCGCGCGGAGAAGGTGACCGTGGAACGCGAACGGAACTGGCGGGTGCCGCCGGATGGGGCGTCCTCGGTCAGATCCAGTTCGACGACGTAGGAATCGACCTCCAGCAACCCGGCGCGGGCGCTCGCTTCGTCGCGGGTCAGGTTGTGCGCGCTCGTCATCGGGACAGTTTCGCACGAGGAAGTTTCCGAGAGCCGGAACAGACGTGGACGTAGCGGCCTTGTCGAGAAGGAGGCGTCGACGGCCGAAGAGGCGGACCGAGGGCAGAGAGGAACCCACCACTCGTGAGTGCAGCGATCACCGAACAACCCGATTCGCCGACGGAGGTTTCCGGCGAGACGAGAACGACCGTCGACTTCTGGTTCGACCCGGCCTGCCCCTGGGCGTGGATGACGTCCCGCTGGATGCTCGAAGTCGAGAAGGTGCGACCTGTCGAGATCCGCTGGCACGTGATGAGCCTCGGCGTCCTCAACGAAGGCAAGGATGTGAACGAGCAGTACGCGGCGTTGCTGAAGCGGGTGTGGGGGCCGGTCCGGATCGCGATCGCCGCGGAACAGAAGTACGGCAACGAGGTCCTGTTGCCGCTGTACACGGCGTTCGGCGAGCGCATCCACCCCGGGGGTCGCAAGGAGTGGGACCGGGCGTTCTTCGAGGAGGTCCTCGTGGCCGCCGGATTGCCGGCCGATCTTGTCGACGCTGCCGAATCCACCGAGTACGACGACGCGTTGCGGGCCTCGCACCACGACGGCATGGACCGGGTCGGGTACGAGGTCGGAACGCCGGTCATCAGCGTCGAGGGTGTGTCGTTCTTCGGCCCGGTCGTGACGCCGGCGCCGAAGGGCACGGCGGCAGGCGCGTTGTGGGACGGCGTCCTGCTCGTCGCCCGAACGCCCGGGTTCTACGAGCTCAAGCGTTCCCGCGAACAGGGACCGATCTTCGACTGATCGCCGGGGTACCTGCCAGAATTTACGTATGCGCGTCCATTTCGGGTCGGATCACGCCGGCCACGAGCTGCGGCTCGAGCTCATGACGATGGTTCGGAATTCGGGCGGCGAAGCAGTCGACCACGGTCCGGCGGACTACGACCCGGACGACGACTACCCCGGGTTCTGCATCGCCGCCGCGCAGGCGGTCGTCGACGATCCGGGCAGCTTCGGGGTCGTGATCGGCGGATCCGGTAACGGAGAGGCGATCGCGGCGAACAAGGTCGACGGGGTACGGGCGGCGCTGGCCTGGACCGAGGAGGCCGCCGAACTCGCCCGCCAGCACAACGACGCGAATGTGCTCTCGCTTTCCGCTCGGCTCTACCCGGCGGATCTGGCCGCCGCGATCCTGACCCGATTCCTCGAAACGCCTTTTTCCGGCGACGAGCGTCACGTCCGGCGCATCGGGCAACTCACCGAGTACGAGAACAGCCGGGAACGGCGGCGACCGCGGCGCTAGGGACGTCTCCGAGCACGCCCACGCCGACATCTCGCCGCCGTTAGCGTTGGCGTTGGCGTTCTCCCCTCGAACCAGAACGGACGGGCGATGCCGGAAGGCCACACCCTGCACCGGATCGCCCGGCGTCACTCAGACCTCCTGGTCGGCCGGACCATCCGGGCGGACAGCCCGCAGGGACGTTTTGCCCCGGGCGCGGAACGTCTCGACGGCCGGATCGTCGGCGGAGTCGAGGCCTACGGCAAGCACCTTTTCTACGAGGTGCCGGGCAGCGACTTCCTGCACGTCCACCTCGGCCTGTACGGGAAGTTCTTCGACGGCCCGCAACCGGCGCCACCGGTTCGGGGATCGATCCGGCTGCGGCTGCAGACCGACGACGCCTGGATAGAGCTGCGGGGCGCGACCGCGGTCGAGCTGGTCACCTCCGCCGAACGGGGCGAGATCCTCGACCGACTGGGACCCGATCCGCTTCGTCCCCGAACCAAGCCAGACCGGTTCCTGTCGCGGGCATCGGCAAGCCGCGCCCCGATTGCGGCGATCCTCATGGATCAGTCCATGTTGGCCGGTATCGGGAACGTCTTTCGCGCCGAGTTGCTTTTTCGTGCCGGTCTGGAACCGCATCGCAGCGGCCGTGAGGTGGGGGAACCGGCCATCGCAGGTTTGTGGGCCGACGCGGTGACGCAACTTCGGGCGGGTGTGCGCGCGGGCCGGATCGTAACGACCCGACCGGCCGATCGCGACCGGCCACGTGGCCAGGCGAGTGCCGAGGATGCGCACTACGTCTATCGCCGGACCGGGCTGCCGTGCCGCGTTTGCGGCACCGAGATCAGGCAGGAGGAACTGCTCGGCCGGAATCTGTTCTGGTGCCCGAGCTGCCAACGCTGAGTCGCGCCGCCCGGTTCGCGGTGGTTCGGCCACTTTCGCCGGGCAGGTGATCGTTCGGATCCGTCGCCGCGAGAAGTCCGTTCGGCCGATGATCTCTCGTAGGGTCTCGGACATGGACGCCCGCTCGCTCCGCCTCCTCGGGCACCGGGGGGAGGAGCGGCTGCGCGCGCTGCTGCGCCGGGTGGGGCTCGATCAGGGCCGGGGAGCCTGCTTGGCCCTCGTCCTGATCGCGGTCCTGATCTCCTCGTTGGTCCTCTCGCTCGGGCCGAACGCCTTCCCCACGTCGATGTTGGTGTTGCCGCTCGTCCTAGGCGTGTTGCTGCTACGACTGTCGCAGCTACGCATGTTGATCCTCGTGGTGTTCGTCTCGGCCGCGGTCGACGTCTTTACCCAGACCCTGACGGTGGCCCGCCTCGGGGTGTTGGCGCTCGTGCTCCTGGTCGCGTTGATCTCCGACTACACGGTGTCGGTCCGCGAGCGGCTCGGGATCGTCGGGACGCGTGGTGACTCGATGCTCGCGGAACTTCGGGACCGGTTGATCACGACCGTCGGCACGAACGAGCTTCCCCCGGGCTGGCGCATGGAAGTGGCGTCGAAGGCTTCCGGCGGCACGGTGTTCGGTGGCGACTTCCTGGTGTCGGTGACCGGCGGCGATAGATGGGAGATCGTGCTGGTCGACGTGTCGGGGAAGGGCCTGGAGGCCGGAACCCGTGCGCTGCAGCTCAACGGCGCTCTCGGCGGTCTGCTCGGTGCCGTCCCGCCGGAGACGTTTCTCTCCCGGGCGAACCGGTTCCTGTTGCGTCAGGAATGGGACGAAGGCTTCGCGACGGCGGTGCACCTCACCGTCGAGCCGGGGTCCGGGCGGTACGAGGTCCGGTCGGCCGGGCATCCGCCGGTCGCACGGTTCGACAACGGATCCGGGGAGTGGATGCTCGCCGAGGCGGAGGGATCCGCCCTCGGTTTCGTGGCCGACTCGAACTACGTGCCGTGGACCGGCACGTTGGGCTCGGGGGACGCGCTGCTCCTTTACACCGACGGCCTGATCGAGGTGCCGGGGCGCGACCTCTCGGTCGGTATCGACAAGCTTCTGGGGGAGGCGACGCGCCTCGTCATCGGCGGGTTCGAGGGGGGTGGCGAGCGGCTGTTGCGCCGAGTCGCCCCACAGGGGACGGACGACCGCGCGATCGTCCTCATCTGGCGACCTTGACCGTAGCCGGCCGCTCAGCGCCGGGGTTCGCTCGGGGCGGGGAGTGCCGCGAGCGGCAGGGTGAGGCGCATCAGCGTTCCGCCTTCGGGCGTCCGTTCCGCGCTGACCCGGCCACCGTGCTCGACCGCGGTCTGCGCGACGATCGAAAGGCCGAGTCCGCTGCCGGGCAGCTCGCGGGCCCCTCGGGCGCGGTAGAACCGCTCGAAGACGTGCGGCAGATCCTCGTCGGCGATTCCCGGACCCTGGTCTGCGACGACCAGTTGGCCGCCGCGGAGACCGACGTAGACCTCGCCGCCCGGGGGGCTCCATTTCGCCGCGTTGTCGAGCAGGTTGGTGATCGCGCGTTCGAGGAGCGCTGCCTGGCCGACGACGAGGGACGGTTCGAGCTCGGTCACCACGCGGATGTCCGGGGCCCGCAGGCGTACCCGGGCGATCGCGCGCTCGGTGACCTCGACGAGGTCGACCTCCTCGCGTTCGGCGGTGATCCGCGCCTCGTCGCGAGCCAGCGCGGTCAGGTCGCCCACCAGCGCCGCGAGCTCCGCGATCTGCGCGATCACGTCGTTGATCAGCCTCGCGCGGTCCTCGGGGGCGAGGAGCCGTCCGGCCGTCGGGTCTTCGCGGGCCAGCAGTTCCAGGTTGGTCCGCAGACTTGTCAGCGGCGTCCGCAGCTCGTGCCCGGCGTCGGCCACCAGCTGCCGCTGCCGATCTCGGCTACGAGCGAGCGCGGCAAGCATCGTGTTGAACGCCGCGGCCAGCCGAGAGACCTCGTCGTCGGTGGCGCCCCGGCCGCTGAGCACCAGCGGAGCGAGGTCGTCGGTGCGGGCGACCCGCTCGGCTTCGGCCGTCAACGCGCGCACCGGTCGCAGGCCCGCGCGAGCGACCCCGATACCGACCGCCGCGCCCAGCGCCGCTCCACCCAGGCTCAGGCCCAGGAGCAGCAACGCGAACATTCGCAGCGCGTGGTCCTGACCGCTGAGGTCCTGTGCCACCTGCAGCGCGACGCCGGAGCCGTCGGGCAGGGTGACCACCCGGTAGTGCCGCTCGTCCACGTAGATGTCGCGGATCCGCTGCGGCGCCTGGCCGCGGGCCACTTCGATGTCCCGGTTGTCGAAGGGGATCTTGACGGTCTGGCCGGGCGGGGTCACCGCCGTCCCGTCGCTGCGGATCACCTGGAACGGCAGGGCCAGCCCGGACAGCGAACTCGCCAGCTGCAACGGGTCGACGACCCGGCCGGTGCTGGTGACCGCTTGGGCTTCGCGCGTGAGCGTCTGGTCGGTTTGACTGCGCAGTTGGCGATGGATCATCAGCCCCGCCGCGATGCTCACCAGGATCACCGCGGAGAACACCGCGAGCGCGACCAGGACGGCGATCCGCCTGCGCAGTCCGAACGACGGCAGGTAGACGCGACGCGGCCCGGTCGCGCTGCCGCGACGTGAGCCTGGGGCGGGTGGGGATTCGGCGGCGGTGTTCGGATCGTCCTCGCGGTGGTCGGGGTCGTCGGCGCCCGGGGAGAGTCCGAGAGAGGTGGGCGGTGTGGTCACCGACCGCTCACGGAGGCGTTTCGCGCAGGACGTAACCGATGCCCCGCACTGTGTGGATCAGCCGGCTCTCGCCCTCGGCCTCGAGTTTGCGACGGAGGTAGCCCACGTAGACCTCGAGCGAGTTGCTGGAGTACTCGAGCGCGAAACCCCAGACGCGTTGGACGATCTGCGCTCGGGTCAGTACCTGGCGCGGGTGCTCGAGCAACATCTCGAGCAGGTTGAACTCGGTGACGGTCAGGCTGATCGGGCGCTTTCCGCGGACGACCTCGCGGGTCACCGGATCGAGGCTCAGGTCGGCGAAGGTCAACCTGGTGTCCTGCTCGTCCGAATGCGTGCGGCGTAGCAGCGCCCGCAGCCGGGCCAAGAGTTCCTCCAGCGCAAAGGGTTTCACCAGGTAGTCGTCCGCTCCGGCGTCGAGGCCGACGACACGGTCGGCCACTCCGTCGCGGGCGGTCAACATCAGCACCGGCACGTCGTCACCGCGGGCCCGGAGGCGTCGGCAGGTCGCGAGGCCGTCCAGTCTCGGCATCAGGACGTCGAGGACGACGACGTCCGGGCGCTGCTCCGATATCCGGTCCAAGGCCTGGTCGCCGTCGGTGGCGAGGCTGACCTCGTACCCTTCGAAGCGTAAGGACCTTGCCAGGGAGTCGCGGACGGCGGGCTCGTCGTCGACCACCAGCACATGCATGTGAACAGATTGCCACCGCCCGGCGCCGGCGATGACCACCTCCAGGCACCTCAGCGGCTTCTTAAGAAGGGCTTACGGGTGGCTCAGTGCCTGCTGCCACGGTTGGCGAACGACGGAAGAGGGGTACGGCTCGAGCATGACCCGAGGTGACGATCGCCTGTCGTACGGGCCGGACGAACACGACGAAGCTGGCTCCGCGGACGAGCACGAACCTCCGGTCGTTCCTGAGCCGTTCGACGTGACACCCCCACCGGATACGCCCGGCGAGCATCCCGACGAAACAGCCGGGGGAAGCCCAGGTCAGGGCGCCTCGGCGGAGCGGTCGCCGTGGTGGGGCGAACCCTGGAAGGAGGCGGATGCGCCGCCGGTCGTCCCGCCTGTGCTCTCGCAAGGTGGCGCCGAGGAGGAGACCCGCAACACCGGCCAGTACGCGTTGATCGGTTCGGCGCCGTCGGGGCATGGGGTCAGGCGCAGCCATCGCGGCCTCCTGATCGGTGTGCTGGTCGTCGTCGGCATCGTCCTGTTCACCGGGATCGGAGCCGCTATCGGCGTTCGTATCGGGGAGAACCGCTCCTCGAAAGGACCGGACGTCACGCTCAACAAGTCCGGCAGCGTCGCGTCGGCGCCCGTGGTTAACAGCTCCGGCTCGACGACGATCGAGGCCGTGGCCGCTTCCGTCCAGCCGGCGGTCGTGTCGATCTCGGAGGCGACGGCGCAGCTGCGCGGGGAAGGTTCCGGCGTCGTCATCGACACCGAACACGGTTACGTGTTGACGAACAACCACGTGGTTTCGGCGGTCGCGAACGGGGGCGGGAAGCTTTCCGTCACCACCTCCGATGGTCGGGAGGCCGACGCGACGATCGTGGGACGCGATCCGACGTCGGACATAGCGGTCGTCCAGGTTCGGCTGGACAGCCTGACCCAGGCGCAGCTCGGCAACAGTGCCAGCTTGAAGGTCGGGCAGACGGTGGTTGCCTTCGGTTCTCCGCTCGGCCTGCAAGGCACGGTGACCTCGGGGATCGTGTCGGCGCTCGATCGTCCGGTGTCGACGCAAGACACCTCCGACGCCAGCGGCAGCAACACCCAGGCGACCATCGACGCGATCCAGACCGACGCCGCGATCAACCCGGGGAACTCCGGAGGCCCGCTCGTCGACGGGGGCGGGAAGGTCATCGGCATCAACTCGGCGATCGCGAGTACCGGGACCGGTAGTTCGGGGGAGTCCGGGAGCATCGGCGTCGGTTTCGCGATCCCGATCAACGAGGCGATGAAGGTCGCCGAGCAGATCATCAGGACCGGGCACGCGGTTCATCCCGTGGTGGGGGCGAGCATCAGCGACACGACCGACGACTCCAACGGCGCGCTCATCCGCCAGCTCACCGCAGCGGGACCGGCGGAGGAGGCAGGTCTTCGAGTCGGTGATGTGGTCACTCAGGTCGAAGGGAAGAACGTGGCCGACGCGGACGCGACGATCGTGGCGATCCGGAAGGATCACGATCCCGGCGACAAGGTGCGCATCACCTACGTTCGCGCCGGTGCGACGCGCTCCACCACGGTGACGCTGGTGGCTTCGGCCCCGTCGCCGTGAAGACGGTGAGAACCGGCGGGAGCCCTTTCCGGGTCCGCTACTGATCAGTAGCATCGGGAGCCGGGCTTTGGGGAGGGAGTCATGGTCGGGGACGATCTCGTGCCGCTGGAAGAATGGCACGTCACGCTCTACGCGGCGGCTGGCTTGCCCGATGACGAGGCCGACGAACTCCGGCGGCAGGCGGGTGCGGCGATCGACGAGTGCGTTCGCCGGGTCTCGACGGTCCTTGGCTCCTCAGGACCGGGGCAGCTTCGGATCAACTGACTCGGCAGGGCGGAGTAGGATTAGGTGAACCTAACCTTCCTTCGATCGCTCGCGAGGAGTTCCACGTGTCCGTTCTTGTCGGTCGTCAAGCCCCCTGGGTCACTTCCGCCGCCGCGTTGCCTGACGGGACCATCGGTGAGATCACGGCCGAGGATCTGGCCGGGAGCTACGTCGTCCTGTTCTTCTACCCGGCTGATTTCACGTTCGTCTGCCCGAGCGAGATCATCGCTCACGACCGCCGACTTCCCGCGTTCGTCGAGCGCGGGGTGAAGGTCATCGGGATCGGCGTGGACGGGGTGCACTCCCACCACGCCTGGAAGCAGGTCCCGGTCGAGAAGGGCGGTATCGGGCACGTCTCGTTCCCGCTGGTCGCGGACGTCCGGCACGAGCTGACCCAGGCCTACGGCGTCGAGCACCCGGATGGTGTCGCCTACCGCGGGACCTTCCTGATCGACCGCGACGGGATCGTCCGCCACCAGGTGGTGAACGACCTGTCGCTGGGGCGGAACGTCGACGAGGTGCTGCGGCTGGTCGATGCGTTGCAGTTCACCGAGAAGAACGGCGAGGTCTGTCCGGCGGGATGGCAGCAGGGCGACGCAGGCATGACCGCATCGCCGGAAGGGGTCGCCACCTATCTCGCCGAGCACGCCGCCGCGCTCTGAGTGAGACGTCCTGTAGCGCAACGGCTTTCGCTCAAGCCGTCAGCAGGTGGAGGTCGATCCATTCGGCGATGGCCGGAACGTCGATCTCTGCCGACGCCGCGTCGAGCGATCGTCCATGGAGCGGGTGACCGGGATCGAACCGGCATGGCCAGCTTGGAAGGCTGGGGCTCTGCCATTGAGCTACACCCGCGGGGGCGCGAACGCGCCTCGGCGAGCAGTCTAGGGAATCGATGCGCCAGCCCGGGCAGGACGTCCCACGAGGTGGTCGAAAGGTCACAGGTGATCGGGCCGGGTGCCCCTCGCTACGATGAGCCGGTGCGCCAGCGGGGCGTAGCGTAGTGGCTAGCGCGCCTGCTTTGGGAGCAGGAGATCGGGAGTTCGAATCTCCCCGCCCCGACCGCTGTACGGACCGAGCAGACCCGCTTCGCCGCAACGCTGAGAACTGAGACCGAGGAGACCCGCGCCCGTATGAAGGCCGTCAAGGAGGCCCTGAGCCCGACCCGCGTCAAGCTGACGATCGAGGTCTCGTTCGAAGACCTGAAGCCCAGCCTCGACAGCGCGTACAAGAAGGTCGCGGGCCAGGTCCGGGTCCAGGGATTCCGCCCGGGAAAGGTGCCGCCGCGGATCCTGGACCAGCGGGTGGGGCGCCCCGCGATCCTGTCCGAAGCGCTCGACGACGCGTTGCCGAGGTTCTACGCCGCTGCGGTCAGCGAGCAGGAAATCGAGGTCATCGGACGCCCGGCGGTCGACGTCACGTCCTTCGGCGACGGCGAGCCGCTGATCTTCACCGCCGAGGTCGACGTGCGCCCGGCGATCGAGCTCCCCGATCTGGACGGACTGCCGATCACCGTCGAGGACGCGGCGGTCACCGACGCCGAGATCGACGAGCAGCTCGGTGCGATGCAGGACCGCTTCGCCGTCTTGGAGAGCGCCGACCGGCCGGTCGAGAACGGCGACTTCGTCTCGATCGACCTCGAAGCCAGCGCTGACGGGGAGCCGATCAAGGACGCGGCGACGACCGGCTTGTCCTACGAGGTCGGCTCGGCCTCGTTGATCGCGGGCCTGGACGAGGCACTGGTCGGGCTGAGCGACGGCGGTAGCGCCACGTTCACGTCGCGGATGCTGGCCGGCGCCTCCGTGGACAAGGACGCCGAGGTGACCGTCACCGTCCGGGGCGTGAAGCGGAAGGTGTTGCCATCGCTCGACGACGACTTCGCGACGACAGCGAGCGAGTTCGACACGCTCGCCGAGCTGAAGGACGACCTCTCGACCCGGCTCGGCCGGATCAAGCGCCTGCAGCAGGGCATGGAGGCCCGGGACAAGGTGCTCGAGGTCCTGCTCGAGCGCGTCGAGGTTCCGCTGCCCGAGGCGGCGGTGCAGGCCGAGGTCGATGGCCGGCTGCACAGCATGGGCCATCAGCTGCAGAATGCGGGCCTCACGCTCGAGGGCTACCTGGAGAGTGAAGGGCGGACCCAAGAGGAGTTCGACACCGAGGTGCGGTCCTCGTCGCAGAAGTCGGTCCAGGCGTCGTTGGTGCTCGACGCGATCGCTCGTAAGGAAGAGTTCGGCGTCACCGACGCGGAGCTGACCGATCAGATCGTCCGCCGCGCCCAGCGGGTCGGTCTCGCGCCCCAGGCTTACGCGGACGAGCTGGTGCGGGCCGGGCAAATCCCGGTCCTGGCCGGCGAGATCGTCCGGAGCAAGGCTCTCGCCGTGGTTCTGGAGAGCGCCGTCGTCACCGACGCCTCCGGCAATGCGGTCGACATCAAGGCGCTCAGCGGCGAGGTCGACGGTCGACCGGTGACCAAGGCGTCGGCCTTGGACGACTTCGACGAACACGCCGGTCACGAGCACCACGATCACGGCGACCATCAGGATCACGACCACTGAGCCGCGCGCCGGCCGAGCCCGGCCGTCGAGGTGAACGTTGCTCTGCGCTGTGGGCGAACGCGCCGGTTTGACGGCATCGGGCGTCGCTGCCCGGCGTTAGTGTCGAGCGGTGGTCGTCGACCAGCCGACTCACCGAGAACGGTTCGAAAGGAATCTCTTGATGAGCATTTCGCCTCGGGCGCCGAAAACGGCGAGCCCCCACCGCGTGGAGCCGCCGCAGTCGCGCGTTTCCGGCGGCGGGATGAACCTCGACGACTCGGTCTACAACCGGCTCTTGAGGGAGCGGATCCTGTTCCTCGGCTCGCAGGTCGAGGATTCGATCGCGAACGCGCTGTGCGCGCAGCTCCTGCTCCTGTCGGCGGAGGATCCGGAGCGGGACATCTCGCTCTACATCAATTCGCCCGGTGGTTCGGTCAGTGCCGGCATGGCCATCTACGACACGATGCAGTTCGTCCCGAACGACGTGTCGACCGTGGCGATGGGGCTCGCGGCCAGCATGGGTCAGTTCCTGCTCTGCGCCGGCGCCCCGGGTAAGCGCTACGCGCTCCCGCATGCCCGGATCATGATGCACCAGCCGTCCGGCGGCTTCGGTGGTACCGCGAGCGATATCGCGATCCAGGCCGAGCAGATGCTCTACACGAAGAAGACCATGCAGGAGCGGATCGCGTTCCACACCGGTCAGACCGTCGATCAGATCGAGTCCGACTCGGACCGGGATCGCTGGTTCACCGCCGACGAGGCCAAGGACTACGGCTTCGTCGACCACGTCATCGCGAAGGTGGGCGACGTCTCGCCGGCCCCCGCCGGAAAGAAGTGAGGCCGCACATGTCGCGCGACGGGCTGGACGTCCACAACTACACGATTCCGTACGTGGTCGAGCAGACCAGCCGGGGTGAGCGGACCTACGACATCTTCAGCCGGTTGCTGAAGGAACGGATCATCTTCCTCGGCACCCCGATCGACGACGGCGTGGCGAACGTGGTGATGGCCGAGCTGTTGCACCTGGAGTCGGAAGACCCCGACCGCGACATCAACATCTACATCAATTCCCCGGGCGGCTCCTTCACCGCTCTCACGGCCATCTACGACACGATGAATTTCATCCGCCCGGACGTCGCTACTTACTGCATGGGGCAGGCCGCATCGGCCGCCGCGGTGCTCCTCGCCGCAGGCACGCCAGGGAAGCGGCACGCGCTGGCGCATTCGCGGATCCTGATCCACCAGCCGTACTCGGAGGGCGGTGGCCAGGGGAGTGACATCGAGATCCAGGCCCGCGAGATCCTGCGGATGCGCACGTTGTTGGAGCAGATGCTTTCCCAGCACAGCGGGCGTACCGAGGAGCAGGTTCGCAAGGACATCGAGCGGGACAAGATCCTCACCGCGCAGGAAGCCAAGGAGTACGGGTTGGTCGACGAGGTGCTGGGCAGTCGAAAGCTGACCGGCGCGAGCGCGTAACGCCCGGTTTCCGGGTGCAGGCTGGCGTACTGTCGTAGTCCCGGCAGTTCGGCAGCCGGAGAACGGTCGGTAGCGGTAGGAAGTATCAGGCAGGACTCGGCACGGAGGGACAGAGCTCGCGTGGCACGTATCGGTGACGGGGGCGATCTGCTGAAGTGCAGCTTCTGCGGCAAGTCGCAGAAGCAGGTCAAGAAGTTGATCGCCGGTCCTGGCGTCTACATCTGTGACGAGTGCATCGACCTGTGCAACGAGATCATCGAAGAGGAGCTGTCCGAGTCCTCCGACATCAAGTTCGACGACCTGCCCAAGCCGAAGGAGATCTTCGACTTCCTCGAGCAGTACGTGATCGGGCAGGAGACGGCGAAGAAGACGTTGTCCGTCGCGGTCTACAACCACTACAAACGGGTCCAAGCCGGTGGCGGGAACCCGCGCGAAGAGGGTGTCGAACTGCAGAAGTCGAACATCCTGCTGCTCGGCCCGACCGGCTGCGGCAAGACGTTCCTCGCGCAGACGCTCGCGAAGATGCTGAACGTCCCGTTCGCGATCGCCGATGCCACCGCCCTGACCGAGGCGGGGTACGTCGGCGAAGACGTCGAGAACATCCTGCTCAAGCTGATCCAAGCCGCCGACTACGACGTCAAGAAGGCCGAGACCGGGATCATCTACATCGACGAGATCGACAAGATCGCCCGCAAGAGCGAGAACCCGTCGATCACCCGGGACGTGTCCGGCGAAGGCGTGCAGCAGGCGTTGCTCAAGATCCTCGAAGGCACGACGGCGAGCGTGCCGCCGCAGGGCGGCCGTAAGCATCCGCACCAGGAGTTCATCCAGATCGACACGACGAACGTATTGTTCATCGTGGGTGGTGCGTTCGCCGGCCTCGACAAGATCATCGAGTCGCGGGTGGGGCGCAAGTCGATCGGTTTCGGCGCGCACGTACACGGAAAGCTCGACGTCGACCCGGCCCGGGTCTTCAGCGAGGCGTTGCCCGAAGACCTGCTGAAGTTCGGCATGATCCCCGAGTTCATCGGTCGCCTGCCGGTGATGGCCCATGTCAACAACCTTGACCGGACCGCGCTGATCCGCATTCTGTCGGAGCCGAAGAACGCGCTGACCAAGCAGTACGCGCGGCTGTTCGAGCTCGACGGCGTCGACCTGGAATTCACCGACGACGCGCTGGAAGCGATGGCCGATCAGGCGATCCTGCGCGGAACCGGGGCGCGTGGCCTGCGGGCGATCATGGAGGAGGTTCTGCTCTCGGTGATGTACGACGTCCCGAGCCGCAAGGACGTCGCGCGGGTCGTCATCACCCGTGAGAGCGTGCTGGAGAACGTGAACCCGACGATCGTGCCGCGCGAGGCGCCGAAGCGCGAACGCCGCGAGAAGTCGGCGTAAGGGATTCGGCCGGGACGCGCCCGGTCGTCAGGCTCAATCCGGTACGCGGCGAGTTGTCGGGGCGGACCCGCCCTTGAGCACTTTATGTAGATGAGATAAAACCTACTAAAGCTTGTAAGATGGGCCGATGCGACCCTGAGCAACCCGTATACCCCCAATGCGGGTGCCACGCCGCAAGCGGTCGTCGGTCGAGACGACCAGCGTTCGATGAAGCCCAGTTCTTGAACAGAGCGCAGCTTGAGGCGCTGATCGAGGGCCTGCACAAGGTAGTTCAACGCGGGTTGCCGATTTCTATGGTGGGCGCCGGCCTTCCTCAAATCGCAGAGCTCGCAGGTGACGCAAAGTCGTATGCCGAGCGATTGTTCAAGTTTCCGGCTATTTCCAATCTTTCTGATGATGACGCCAAGGACGCGCTGTCGCGGCCTGCCGAGGACGAGGGTGCGAGTTTCGCCGGAGATGCGCTAGATCTGGCGGTAATCATTACCGGCGGGTATCCATACTTCATACAGGAACTCGGGTACGCGGTTTGGACTGTTGCTGCTGGACCGCAGATCACTGCAGAGGACATTAGCGGCTCATCCGAATCGAGGGTGTAGTTGCGGTCTGAATCCGCCGGTCTCGAGTAGTGACCTTGCGATGTAGTTGGTGAGGTTGCGGAATCCGAGGGCGGAGCCGCGTAGGTGTTCGAGTCGG